>Ga0134126_10000015_pt1 | contig 251261 bp, 235 predicted proteins | sample KB31752_FD_96881 | JGI IMG/M metagenome (GOLD analysis project Ga0134126, IMG submission 96881) | Terrestrial soil microbial communities with excess Nitrogen fertilizer from Kellogg Biological Station, Michigan, USA - KB3-175-2 | ecosystem: Environmental > Terrestrial > Soil > Unclassified ...
AGGACGCAGCACCCGCGAGATCAAGAGATGCCTGAAGCGCTACACCGCTCGCCGCCTCTACCGCCTCCTCCAAGCCTCACCGCCAAACCCCGCAAACAGCGAAACTTGACAAACATAGAAGCACGGCCATGCTTTTGCTGTGGAATTGCTGTGCGGACACCCCTTCTCAGCGCCCGACAGTTCGAGCGATCTCGTCTCGTTGAGCCATACCGCAGAACTCACCCCTTAAGCCCAATGGCGAGTCGTCCGACCTATCGGGGAGCATTACTTTTCTATGTCCACTTCGCTTCCCATGAAGACGACAGAGGTTGACTTGGAGAAGGTTTCCAACTACCTGAAGAACCAAGTCGGCTGGGTAGACCTCGCCAAGATCCGGAAGGCGATTCCCGCCAAGCACACGAACGCCATGAAGATCGAGGCGATGCGGCACCTTGGACTCCTTGATCGCGATGGCGGCAACGTGAAGCTCACGACCGAAGGACGCGATTATGCGTCAGGTGACGCAAACCAGCGGGCCGAGATCATGCGGAAGCGACTGCGGGCTGACTCCTTGTACAACGCGACCTTGGAGTGGATGCACTTCAATGAGAAGACCCAAGCCACGAAGACTGACGTTGCGAACTACTGGCACGACCATCACGATTCCGAAATAGCTGGGGCAAGAGGAGATGCGCTGACGGACTCGACCGTCTTCTTTATGCGGATGGTGGGCGTCGCGGAACTCGGGCGCTTCGTTCCGGCGGGAATCGGACGCGAGACCCACTTGGAGATGGACGAGCAGCGCCTTGAAGAGTTTGCTACCGGCGAGGCTCCTGCTCCTGCGAGGGAGGAGACCCCACAGGATCCTCCGCAAGTCGAGCCGCCAGCGGCGCCACAAATCGCATCAAGTAGGCAGGCCACTGTCGCGGCGGGCCTCAACATCAATGTTGAGATCCATATCGCGGCGGACGCAAAGGCCGCCACCATCGAGGAGATCTTCAAGAACATGCGTAAGTACCTTTTCGACGGGTCGGACTCAACCGCCGATGGCGGCTGATAGCTCCACGCCCGATCTACAACAGCTACTTGCGGGGCTTAGGCAGTTCCAAGCCCAATTCGGTGGAGAGGTCGTCGATGCTACGCAGGAGTCACCCGCCGCAGCTCTTGACTCGCTAGAGAGCGCGATTGCCACAGCGCCATCCGACTACAGACCGTACTTGGAAGAAGCGCTTGAATGCTACCGTCGGGGACTCTACCGAGCCTCAATCTTGATGGTCTGGTCAGCGATCGTCCAGACTCTCTACTCCAAGGCGGCATCACATCACGGCGGCATCAAAGAGATCGAGAAGGCGAACCACGCGCGCTTTGGCCAGTCCAAGAAGTACCGCGAGATCAAGAAGCAGGGAGACTTCCTCTACGTTGGCGAGCAGGACTTCATCCAGCTAGGCGAGGATGCTGGGATGTTCAATCGCAATGCCCGCCAGCTCCTCCATGAGCGGCTCAGACTGCGAAACCTATGCGGTCATCCGACGCAATACACGCCTGGACGCGAGGAGACAGTCATCTTCATCGAGGGCCTACTCCTGAACATCCTCAGCGGATCTTGGCTGGCATGGTGAGCCAACAGCTGAGGACAGTAAACCTCTAGGAAGCGTGTGCGGTCGGGGCCGTCCGCGTGTGCGGTTCGTGTGCGGTTCGTCCCAAAATCAAGGCGTTGGCGGGTTCCTACCGCTGTTGAGGTCGAGCGCCCTGAATCCCTGCATCAAAGCGGGATTCGAGGGCTTCGGAGGCCACCAGCGGCTTAATGATGCCAACAGCAATTCAATCGGGGCGCCCGGTGCTGAACCGGCCACTTAAAGGCGCGACCCTTCCAAGATTTGTTCCCTAATTGTTCCCCAGACACGCGCCCGCTTGCCCGTCTGCCCACCTCAAACACATTGATTTGCAGGCCTTTTGTGTAGTCGGGGAGACAGGATTTGAACCTGCGACCGCCCGGCCCCCAGCCGGGTGCGCTACCAGACTGCGCCACTCCCCGTGGTGCTCTTCGATTCTACGGACAAAGACCGCAGGGCACCTCCCCCACGAGATCAAGCCCTCGCAGGCAGCTTGGCGCGTAGTTTGGGCAAACGCACCCCTAGCAGCCCGCGCAACAGGGCAGTATTGAAATTGAGGAAGTCGAAGTAGTCGCGCCACAGCACGATCTGCCCGTCGCGAACATCAAAGCGCCCGCAGACCCATAGCCGAACGTGGAGCTTGCGGAACGTCAGGAAGTCGGTTCGCTCGGTGAGGACCGACGGTCCATCCGCGCAGATTGTGTGGACGACGACATCGAAACGGACTCCGTCGTCGTATGCCCTACCGAACAGGCGCCGAACGCGCTCGCGTCCGCGCACGGTTGGCAGGCCAACGTTCTCGTAGCTCACGTCCACCGCCAGGAGAGCGATTGCCTCATCGAGATCCCCGCGGCGCAGGAACTCCATGAAGCGCTCTACCACGAGCACGGGAGACGGATCGCCTCCTGGCTGGTCCGCAGCAATCCCGGGTTTGCCTGACGGCTCGACCACTCGGCTCAACCCCCGCCGATCTCCGATGCCCGCCGCGCCATCTCCTCCTCGGAGATGTCCTCGACATGTGTGGCCACGTTCCAGCGGTGGCCGTAGGGATCCTCGAACTGCCCGGAGCGATCCCCATAGAACTGATCTTCGACCGCTCGCAGCGACTTGGCCCCTGCTTGGACCGCGCGCTCGAACGCGGCGTCCACGTCCTTGAGGTAGACGTGGATCGTGACAGGCGTGCCTCCGACCGACTTCGGGCCTTCGATGTTCATCCCCGGGTTCTCGTCGGCGAGCATGATCACGGCCTCACCGATGGCAAGCTCGGCGTGGCCGACCTTGCCGTCGGGCCCGTCTAGGCGCATGCGCTCGGTGGCGCCGAACACACCCTTGTAGAACTCGATCGCCTCGCTTGCGCCGTCGACGATCAGATAGGGCATCACCTGCGGGTAATTGTCCGGTATGGGCTTGGCCATCGCGTTGCCTCCTTGGACGGTTTGCGTGGGAATCCGCCTGAAGCGGGCGACGGGAATCGAACCCGCCCTAGAAGCTTGGAAGGCTTCTGTGCAACCACAACACTTCGCCCGCGAGCCAAGGAACCATCGTACCGTCCCGAACCCCCTATAACCTACGTCCGTGCGCCTCCGTGCCCTGGTGCCCTTGCTCGTGCTCACCGGCTTGGACTACGCCTTGTGGAACTGGTCGATCGCGGACGGGCACGACATCGTCTCGCTCATCGCCGGCCTCACGCTCCTACCGCTCGCCGCTATCACGCTAGGCGGGCTCGCCTTGACGTGCGCGCGTTTGTTCGGACTCCTGCTTGGTAGATCCAACCCCCGCGCACGCCCGCATAACCGCGCGCACGTGGCACCCACGGCTGAGACCGCGACAACGGCCCAGGCTGCCCAGCAAGAGTCGTCGTCCCGCAGGCTCGCCGCCTAGGGGCGGCCACCGTGAGGACCCACCGGTGAGCGAAGGAAGGCGTCACCTGCTGCCGCGCTCCGCCCGGGGCCGGCTGACCTTGGCGGGCCTGATCGCGCTCGTGATCGCGGGAGGTGCACTGGGGGTCTACCTCTACGAGAAGCACCGCACAGGCAACATCTACCACCCCCACGCCGCGTTCGTGCCCCAGCCGACCCCCACCTTGCCCAAGGTCAAAGGCCAGGACCACTTCGCCTGGCCCCTGTACGGCTACACCAAGAACCACACGCGCTTCTTCCCCGCCTCCCCCACGATGCGGCCCCCCTACAGGACTGTGTGGACGCGCGGCGGCAGCTCCTTGCTCGAGTTCCCGCCCGTGATGTGGGGCAACCGCATCTTCCAGCTCGCCGACAACGCGACCCTTAGTGCGATCGACAAGTACACCGGGCAGACCCTCTGGAGCAGGCGCCTGGGCGCCCTGTCGGCCTCCACCCCAGCCGTCTCCGGCAACACGGTCTATGCGACCGTGCTCTCGCGCTCGCCCGGCTCCCAGGCCGGACGGGTGGTGGCCCTAAACACGCTCAACGGCCACTTCCGCTGGTCGCGGGACCTGCCCAGCCGTGCCGAGTCTTCTCCCCTGCTCGACAAAGGCAAGCTCTTCTTCGGCTCCCAGAGCGGGACCGTGTACGCGCTGGGCGCACACAACGGCAACGTGCTGTGGACCTACCACGCGGCGGGGGCCGTCAAGGCGAGCCCTAGCCTCTCGGGCGGGGTGCTCTACTTCGGCGACTACTCGGGTGAGCTGCAGGCGGTCGGCGAGGAGCACGGGCACAGGCTGTGGCAAAGCGGCTCAGGCGGAGCGCTCTTGGGCAGCGGCACCTTCTATTCCACCCCGGCCGTGATGTACGGGCGCGTCTTCCTCGGCAATACCGACGGGCGCGTATATGCATATGACGCCTCCTCAGGCAAACTGGACTGGGCGGTGCAGACCGGCGCCTATGTGTACGCCTCGCCCGCCGTCACCAACGCTCCAGGCCTCGGCCCGACCATCTATCTAGGCTCATATGACGGCACCTTCTATGCCTTGAACGCCCGCTCAGGACACATCGAGTGGCAGTACCACGCCGGCGGCAAGATCTCAGGCTCGGCCACAATCATCGGCAACATCGTCTACTTCGCCGACCTCGGTACCCACGACACGATCGGTCTCGGCATCTCCACCGGCAAAGTCGTGTTCTCAAAGAGCACCGGCTCCTTCGACCCGGTCATCAGCGACAACCACTACCTCTACCTGTCCGGGATCACCGGCCTGTACGCGCTCGCGCCCGTAAACGCCCCTCCCCAGAGAGCAAAGCCACCTGGCACGAGCAGAGCCGCGAAGAGCCACGCGAGGACGAGCGCCAAGCCTTCGGCAAGCCATACCGCCAAGACCGGCGCGGCGGCTGTAGTCATCCACAAGCACCGGCGAGCCCGAAAGCGCGCGCCAGCGAAAAGCGTGCGGCGACACGCACGACACCGGCGGACTTGACGCTCACGGCAGTCCACCCGCCCGGTGCGGGCGCGACGCACGCCTGCCCACCCGCGACGGTCCAGTAGCGCGTGTAGTGCAACCTCACTAGCGACCTGCCAGGCGTGGGAAAGCGCAGCGTGAAGGAGTCGTGGTCGAGCTCGCTGAGCCGCGCCGGAGCTGAGGCCAGCGGCGTGGGAGCGAGTACCGCGAACACGCGCCAATGGGCGCTCGAGAAGACTTCGCGCAGGTAGGGCAAGCCCGAGCGGATTAGGCCAGCCTCTTCGTCACTCGATCCATCCAGGCGCACGTCCGGGAGAGCCACATAGCTGACCGCGTTGTCCGCCAGCCACGCGTGGTACGCCGCCGCAGTCAGATTGCTTTTGAAGAAAATGGGGTCGTACTTCGTGTCGAGTTGACGCTCCCACCCACGGGCGAGGAAGAATTCAGGAGCCAACAACGCCGCCTCCCAGTGGGAATGGGTGAACGGGACCTCCACCCGCGCCAGCCGCCCACCGTGCGCATCGAGAAAACGCTCGAGCGGGACGTAGTAAGCAGCACGCGTCGAGGGATCGCCGACGATCCCCGCGCTCTCCCTCACCGGACCCCAGGCGGTCCACACGACAATCCCCCCCACCGCGATCACCACAGCCGCCAGCGGCCGACCGGCTTGCCTGAAGCCGCCGCGCCCGAGCGCACACAGCGCGAGCGGCCCGGCCAGTAGCACTGCGTAGCGATCGATGTTGCTGCCCATCGGCGTCGGGACGATCGACAGCACGGCGACCCCCAGATAGACGAAGGCGCCGACCCGCAAGAGCCGCTCCTCGCGCGGGACGGCATACAGGAACGCAAGCGTGACGGCAAGCGTGGCCGTCACCGAGCTGGCGGCAAACGGCTCCCAGCCACCCTCGGGAAACAGCAGCTCCAAGGGAATCGCCACCAGAAAAGCAGGTGCCACCAGCGCAAGGCCCGCCAGCGGACGGCGTGTCGCGAGCACATGGGTGGCTCCCGCCAAGGCGAGCAGCAGGCCGGCGACGGGGCTCGTGGCCGCGCATACCGCGGTGAGCGCGCCGGCAAGCCACGGCCGCTCGCGCACCAGGGCAAGCACGGCCAGCGTCGCAAAGGTCACTCCCAGCGCAAACGTGATCCTCCCGATCCACAGGTCGCCGGCCGCGGCCAATGCAAAGCAGACAGCGCCCCAGCGCCCCCGCGGACCGTACACAGCAAACGCGATCCGCTCGAAGGCGAATGTAGACACGAGCACTGCGAGCACTCCCACAAGCTTCATCCCGAGCAGCAAGGCGAGCCACGGGAACACGAGGCTGTAGCCCGGCAGGTGGTGGCCGCCGTACCAGTTGTTGTCCCAAACCGTGAAGCCCGAGCTTTCGAACAGGCTGGCACGATACGCCTGCGCCGCCAGGTCCGGCGAGCGCGGGGCAAGTACCAGCCAAACCACTATGAGCACGCACGCAAGCGCCAACGCGAGCGAGAAGCTCCCCTCGGCGAGTAGCGCCCTGACCCGTCCCAGCGAGGCCGGGCGCTCGCCGAATGCTTGGCTCTCCACGCCCCGAGCGTATAAGTTGGCTGAGGCTCGGCGTGCTACCCCGCCGAGCCTCAGCACCTGCGCGAGTCGAACTCAGATGGACGAGTCGCGCCTTATGCCTGTATGAACAGACCGGGGCACCAGAAGTCGCGTTGCGCACCCCAAGCGCCCTTGACCGATAATCAGCGCCGATGAGGAAGCCTCCGAAGAAGAGCCGCCGCTTGCTCGCACTGGCACTGCTGCCCGCGACCATGCTGCTCGCAGCCTGCGGCACGACACACCCCCGCCCGCTTGAAGCCACGGCGCTCGCCGAAGCACAGACCTTCCCCTACTACCGGCTCTACTGGGCGGGCCCGAGCTTCATCGGCAAGCCGCTCGCCGCCACGGATGGCCTGAAGAGCTACAGCGCCGGGATCGGCGACAGCGTGTACTACGGCGATTGCGTGAACGGCAAGGGCCTGCTCGGCGGCGGCGGGAGCTGCCTGCTACCCCTGCAGGTGAGCACCGTCATCTACGGCCTGCACTCCAACAGCGCGCTCGGCCCCCAGCGCAACGCCCTGATCAGGGGGGTACCAGCCACGATCTACGACGAAGAACACTCGATCGAGCTCTACAGCGGCCGCCTGGCGATCGACGTGTTCTCCGACACGCCCGCCCATGCCCTGGCAGCGACCGCTCAGCTGCGCCCGCTCAACGCACCGGGCAAGGCAAGCGAAGCGCTGGCGCCGCCCGTCTACTGCCCAGGGCTATCCGGATCCGTCTCCCCGCAACTCCAGGCGGTGATGAACGGGCTTCCGGGGCATCCCTGCCAGAAGGCCCAGGCGGCGCTCGCGGCAGCCGAACGCCTCGCAAGCTAGCATCCCGCGGCGGCCTCCGGGGATGCGCTTACCGGCTCGCCGATCTCGCCGCGCAAGCTGAAGAAGGCCACCGAGCCGATCAGGGCAGGCAGCCACAGCGAGATCGCGCGGTAGGTCACAACCGCTGCCACCACAGCCGCGACCGGGCGCACGTGAAAGAGCACGAGCATTCCAATCAGCCCGCCTTCGACCGCCACCAGACCCGCTGGAATCGGGATCGAGTTGGCGAGCTGGCCGACGAGATAGGCCATCGCCAGCACCCAGAAGGTGGGCGTGGGTCCATAGGCGGCCAGGCACGCGTACAGCACCAGCGTGTCGAACAACCAGTAGCCGACCGCTCCAAGCAGACGCCAGTCGCGCCGCGCGATCAGTCGCAGAGAGCCTCGCACGCCGTCGCTGATGGCCACCAGCGCCATGTGCCTGCGCCCGTCGCGCATGCTCCCGCGGGTGGCCAGCCGCCCCGCCAATCCCGCGAGCGCCAGCGTCCCCACGATGACCGCGATCGCGAGCGCCGCCGGCAGCAGGGTGAGCAGGGTGTTCTGGGATCCCGGGAGAAACCCCAGCCACATGGATATGCCTATCAGCGCCGTGGCGCTCACGTTGACGGCACTCGTGAGCACGAACATCAGGACCGAGCGCCGCGCGATCCGCTCCACCGCGACACCCTTCGTGCGCAAGACCCACGCCCCCAGCGCAATGCCGCCGATGCCGCCAATCGACACGACCGAGTTGACTCCCAGCTCGGCAAGCGACAGGCGCCTGCTGAAGGCGCGCCCCATCTTGAACACGAGCTCGAACAGGACGACATAGCCCGCACAGGAGAGCAGCTCGAAGCCGATCGCCGCCACAACCCAGGGAACGTTCGCGTCAGTGATCTTCTCTCCCGCAGAGCGCAGTCCCGGCACCGCCAGCAACAGGGCCGCGATCAGCGCGAAGAAGATCGCAAGACTGATCAAGCCGTTGCGCAGCCGGCGCGACTGTACCGACATGCCTTCCTCAGGTCTCGTGTCCGCATCCACCGGCACGCCGCCGGCGACGGCCCCCTCCTCGCCCTCGCCCACGCCCGCCGCGCTCTGATCCTCTCGAATCGCCGCGGGGGTGTCTTGATCGACGATTCTTCGCATCCTCTTCGGCCTCGCTATTAAGTTTCTGGCGCTACCGTCACCTTAGCCTCACCCTCCGCGCACTCCGTTGCCTGGCGGAGGAGCGGGCGCAACCCCATGGCAGATCCAGCGCGCATATTGGTCGTCGACGACGAGCCCGCAGTCCAGCACGCGCTCTCGCGCGCGCTCACCTTGGAGCGCTACGAGGTGGCGCTCTCGGGCAACGGCGGCGACGCACTCGAGCGCATGATCGACGACTCCTACGACGCAGTCATCCTCGATGTCTCGATGCCCGTGCTCGATGGCCTGGAAGTATGCAAGCGCGTGCGCGAGAGCGGCGATCGCACCCCGGTCCTGATGCTCACCGCGCGCGAGCAGATCGACGACCGCGTGGCCGGCCTGGACGCAGGTGCCGACGACTACCTGGTCAAGCCGTTTGCCTTGCGCGAGTTGCTGGCGCGCGTGCGCGCACTGCTCAGAAGAGCGGACGAGAGCGATCAGGAGGAGACGCTCAGCTTCGATGACCTGCGCCTGGACCGCCTCGCCCACGAGGCCCAGCGCGGACAGCGCCCGCTCAACCTGACGCGCACCGAGTTCCTGTTGCTCGAGTTGTTCCTGCGCCACCCCAAACAGGTGCTCACGCGCTCGATCATCTTCGAGCACGTCTGGGGCTATGACTTCGGCTCTAGCTCCAACTCGCTCGGCGTGTACATGGGCTACCTGCGCCGCAAGACTGAGGCGGGCGGAGAGCCGCGCCTCTTGCACACCGTGCGGGGCGTCGGATACGTGCTGCGAGAGCAATGAGCTTCCGCCGACGCATCACGCTCGTCTCAGCGGCCGCAGTTGCCGTGGCGGTGGTCCTGGCCTCGGCCTTGACCTACCTGCTCGCTGCACACCAGCTGCGCAGCCAGATCGACAGTCAGCTCCGCGCCCGCGCGCAGCCGCTGCCGAACCGCTTCGAGCATGTGCCTCAACCGCTCTTGCGGCTGACTGGCCGCCACCGCCTCTTTGGCGGAATACCGCCTGGCCCCGACCAGGTCCGTGGCTACCAACAGATCACCGATTCGGCCGGCAGAGTCTTCTTCCGCTCCTCGCCGAACGTAAAGCTGCCGATCGACGCAGCCACGCGCAAGCTTGCTGCAAAAGGCGGCTCGCCGTTCTTCCGCGACACCCACGCCGAGGGCATCCATCTGCGCATCCTCACTGAGGCACTACCCCACGGCTACGCCGCACAGCTTGCCCAGCCCCTCACCGACGTGGACAACGTGCTCGCGCGCCTGCGTCTGATCCTCGCCCTGCTCGACGCTGCCGGGATCGCGCTCGCGGCCCTGCTCGGACGTCTCGTCGCCGGCGCCGCCGTCGCCCCGGTGAAGCGCCTCACCCAGGCCACCGAGCACGTGACCCGCACGCAGGACCTGTCCAACCGGATCCAACCGGCCGGCGAGGATGAGATCGGGCGCCTGGCCGAGAGCTTCAACGCGATGCTCGACGCTTTGCAGACTTCGATGGGCGCGCTCGATGCCTCCGTCCACGCCCAGCGCCAGCTCGTCGCCGATGCCTCACACGAGCTGCGCACGCCGGTGACCAGCCTGCGCACGAACATCGAAATCCTCAAGCAGGAGCTGGGCATGGCGGTGGAGGAGCGCCAGCGCATGCTCGACGACGTGGTCGAGCAGATCGAGGAGCTGACCTTGCTGATGAACGATCTGATCGAGCTCGGCCGCGGCGAGCAGCCGCGCGGGACCAGCGAGGACGTGCGCATGGACCTCATCGTGGAAGAGGCGATTGAGCGTGCGCGCCGCCACTCGCCCGAGACGCCTTTCGACGTCGAGCTGGACGCGGTCGTACTCACAGGAGAGCCCGTGCGACTCGGCCGTGCGATCAATAACCTGATCGACAATGCCGTCAACTACAGTCCCCTCGGCAGGCCCGTAGAGATCGCGCTGCACGGCAAGCAGCTGACCGTGCGCGACCACGGGCCCGGCATCTCCGCGGCCGACCTCCCCCACGTGTTCGACCGCTTCTATCGCGGCGCGGAGGCACGCGGACGCCCAGGCTCTGGTCTAGGTCTGGCGATCGTGCGCCAGGTGGCCGAACAGCACGGCGGCAGCATCAGCGCCGAGCCGGCGCAGGAAGGCGGCACCCTCATGCGTCTGCGTCTGCCCGGGGCGGGACCGGTCGAGTCTCTCCCGGTGCTCGACGCTCCCGTGCACGCGACGCGCTAGAAGCTGACACTCCTCCCCTCAGGGACATGGCCCGCGCCCCCCTTGCGCGCTAGAAGCTGACACTCCTCCCCTCAGGGACATGGCCCGCGCCCCCCTTGCATAGGCCCTGCCCTCCGCACGAAAGGCCGCGGGCGTGAGGCCGTAGCGGCTGCGGAACGCTTTCGCGAAGTGCGGCGCCTGGCGAAAGCCCACGAGCTGCGCCACGTCGCGCACCGCGATCGCGGGCTGCTCGACCAACAACTGCGCGGCCACATGCAAGCGGCGAGCGAGCAGATCCTCGCGGAAGGTAACCTCGCCGAACTGGGCGTACACGCGCGTGAGCTGACGCGGCGAGCAGGCCAGCGCCCGCGAGACCCCCTCGAGCGTCAGCGGACGCCGGTAGTGGCGGGCGATGACCACACGGGCGAGCAGATACAGCCGGCGACGCTGCTCGATCGTGGAGGGACGCATACCTTCCTATCCGACCGTCGGCCGCCAACGGGACGTCTCGCTTCTCTCGGCGCAGCTGTCGGTTGAGCACCAGCCGCGCAGCGAGGACGATGACTAGGAGACAGAGGCTGCTCGGAATCAGGCTCAGCTGTAGCTTTCGGCCACTCGTTCGGCCGCTGCCCGGTAGGAGCCGCCGAACAGCACCGCATGGACCAGGAGTGGCAGCAGCTGCCACAGGCTCACACGCTCCTGCCAGCCCTCGGCGAGCGGCGCCACCTCCTCATACGCGGCGAACACTCGCTCGGAGGGCGCACCGAACAGGCGCAGCATCGCCAGATCCACCTCGCGATGACCGCCATAAGCGGACGGATCGATCAGCCATGGGCGTCCGTCGGCACCGGCGTGAACGTTGCCGCTCCACAGGTCCCCATGCAATCTCGCCGGCGGCTCGGCAGGTCCTGCCAGCCGCTCGAGCCTGGCGCACACGCGCTCTACGGCATCCACTCCGGTGCTCCCCAGCGCGCCGCGCTCGCTCGCGATCCGTGCCAGCGGCAACAGCCGCCGTTGCGCATAGAACGAGCACCAGTCCTCCTCCGGCTCGTTGGGAAGGCGCAGCGAACCGATCCGTGCCTCCACGCCGAGCTGCTCGCCGAAGCCGGGATCCCCGAAGCACGGCGCACCCGCCGCATGGATCGCCGCGAGCCCGCGTCCCAGCTCCTCGGCGCCGGCAACGCTGAGGCTGCCCCGCTCCACCCATTCGAGCGCGAGATAGTCCTCGGCGACCTCGATCACGCGCGGCGTTCTCAGCGCACCCGGCTCAGCCAGCCACCGCAGCCCTGCTGCCTCGAGCGCGTACTCACCACGGCCCGCGTCGGAACGCGTCTTGACGAACGCCTCGGCCCCATTCAAGCGAACATGCCAAGCCTCATTGATGTCGCCGCCGCCCACGCGCCGCCGATCGGTCGCTGCGGCGGGCAGGCTCACGCGTAATCGCCCACCCGCGCCGGCCTGCTCATGCCCGCTCGGACGCGCGCACGTAATCGAGCAATCCCTCGCACGCTGCCTGGACTTGGTCGAGCACGAGCTCGAAGCCCCGCCCACTGTCGTAGTAGGGGTCGGGCACGTCGAGATCACCCAGGCCGGCGCTGGCGGGGTCGAATTCGCGCAGCAGGCGCACCTTCGTGCGCCCGTCCTCATCGGGGGCGAGCTGCCGCAACGCCTGCTGATTGGAGGCGTCCATGGCAAGGATCAAGTCAAATCGCTCGAAGTCCTCCGGGCGCACCTGGCGTGCCACGCTCTCGAGCTCTATCCCCCTGCGCATTGCGGCCTCGGTGGCGCGTCCATCCGGCGGCTCTCCCACGTGCCACGCCCCCGTGCCCGCGCTGTCGATGACGATCTGCTCCTCAAGGCCCGCTTGCGCCACCAGCCGGCGCATCACCCCCTCGGCCGTCGGCGAGCGACAAATGTTGCCGAGGCAGACAAACAGGACGTGCATCACGCGCGGTATCTCGAGGGTACGAGCAGCGATCCCAAAAAATCAAGGCCACCACCACACGGGCGCCGAGATCCTGAGCGAGAGCGCACTTACTCCTCTCCGATCTCCAGAACCGCCAGGAAGGCCTCCTGGGGCACCTCCACGCGACCGACCTGCTTCATGCGCTTCTTGCCCTCCTTCTGCTTGCCCAGGAGCTTCTTCTTGCGCGAGATGTCACCGCCGTAGCACTTGGCGATCACGTCCTTGCGGAAGGCCTTGACCGTCTCGCGGGCGATGATGTGCGAGCCGATCGCCGCCTGGATCGGTACGTCGTACTGCTGGCGCGGAATGCGCTTGCGCAGCTTTTCGGTGAGCGTGCGGCCCATGTCATAGGCCTTGTCCTTGTGCACGACCATCGAGAGGGCATCGACCGTGTCGCCCGCAAGGAGCACGTCGAGCTTGACTAGGTTGGCGGGCTTCATGTCGCTCAGCTCATAGTCAAGCGAGGCATAGCCCCGCGTGCGCGACTTGAGCTGGTCGAAGAAGTCGAGCACGATTTCCGCCAGCGGCAGGTCATAGCTCATCTGGACCCGCTCGGGCGAGAGGTAGTGGATGCCCGCCGGCTCGCCCCTGCGTTCCTGACAGAGCTCCATCACCGCGCCCACGAACTCCCTCGGGGCGATCACCTGGGCCTTGATGAACGGCTCCCTGATCTCCGCGATCGTGCCGGGATCGGGCATGTCCGATGGGTTGTGGACGTCCAGCTCCTCGCCATTGGTCAAGGTCACGTCGAACTCAACCGAGGGCATCGTCGCCAGCAGCTCCAGGTCGTACTCGCGCTCCAGGCGCTCCCGCACGATGTCCATGTGCAACAGCCCGAGAAAGCCACACCTGAAGCCGAAGCCGAGTGCGTCCGAGGTCTCTGGCTCCCATGACAGCGCGGCATCGTTGAGCGTCAGCTTCTCCAGGGCGTCTCTGAGGTCCGGGTAGCGGTCGGAGTCGATCGGGAACAGGCCACAGAACACCATCGGCTTGACCTCGCGATATCCGGGCAAGGGCTCTGAGGCACTCCTGCCGCCGCGCACATCGGTCGTGAGCGTATCGCCCACCCTCAGCTGCGTCACGTCCTTGATGCCCGTGATCAGATAGCCCACCTCGCCCGCGCCCAGCTCCTTCACCGGCGTCATCGTTGGCGAGAAGAAGCCGATGTCGTCGATCTCCGCGTGCGTGCCCGCCGCCATCGTCCTGATCGCCTCGCCCTTGCGGAACACGCCGTCGACGACCCTGATGTAGGCGATCACGCCCCGGTACTGGTCGAACTCCGAGTCGAAGATCAGCGCACGCGGAGGCGCATCCGGGTCGCCTGAGGGCGGCGGCACGCGCCGGACGAGCTCGTCGAGCACCTCCCCCACGCCGGCGCCCGTCTTACCGCTGATCTTCAAGATCGCCTCATCCGGCTCGCCGATCAGCTCGGCCACTTCGCCCGCCACCCGCTCGGGCTCGGCGCCGGGCAGGTCGATCTTGTTCAGGCATGGGATCAGCTCCAGACCCGCCTCGACCGCCAGGTAGGTGTTGGCGACCGTCTGCGCCTCCACGCCCTGGGAGGCGTCCACGACCAGGAGCGCACCCTCGCACGCGGCCAGCGAGCGTGACACCTCATACGTGAAGTCCACGTGCCCGGGCGTGTCGATCAGATGCAGTTGGTAGGTCTCCCCGTCGGAGGCCGTATAGGCGACCTTCACCGCCTGGGCCTTGATCGTTATCCCCCGCTCGCGCTCCAGGTCCATCGAGTCGAGCACCTGCGCCCGCATCGCCCGCTCGTCCACGGCGTGCGTTAGCTCCAGGATGCGGTCCGCCAAGGTTGACTTGCCGTGGTCGATGTGGGCGATGATGGAGAAATTCCTGATGCGGGATTGGTCCATGCGGGTCCAAACTGTAGAGGCGATAGCCTTATAGGTCCGGCGGATCGCCTACTCAATCGGAGCCCTCGGGCTCAAACCGGGCCACGCACCAACCTTGTGTTGGTGGCCAGTCCCGGTGGTTGGGAGTGTCATAGCCGCCCAGGCATAGACACATTTTAAGTCCTGGGACGTAGTAGTAACCCGGTGATCTTTGTCCGGACCAGGGCCGGGAGGGCGAAAGCCTTCTCGGCCCTTCGTTCTCGTGCAGCGACGCGCCTCGACCCACGAGGGGGTTATCAGGCTCGGCCCAGCTGGGTCATGATCAGGCGATGCACCTGGTGGGCCTCGGGCACCTTCATCGCGAACACCGCCCGCACATACACGAGCACCCCGGCCACCCCGGCGGCCCCGAGGCTGACGACCTGCGCCGGGAAGGAGGCGCCGAGCAGCTTGTGCAAGGGGTACCAGACGACCCAAGAGACACCCGCGAGCAAAGCCGAGGCGACCGTGATGCGGGCCGTGATCATCGTCGTCTGCCTGCCTTCCAGGCGCCCGTTGAAGCCGATCCGCAAGCGATGCAATTGCAAAGCCGTCATGACCGCATTGGCCGCCACCGTGCCGATGATCAAACCGGCGATCCCAAGCGGCTTGTACAGGCCGACGCTCACGATGATGTCCACGACGATGTTCAGGCCCGCGAGCCTCGTCGGTATCCAAGGCCGCTGCACCGCGAAGAACGTGCGCGTCAGGAGCAGGTTCACGCCGCCGAATGGCAGGCTGAAGGCAAACCAGAACAGGGCAATCGAGACGAGGTGGGTCGACTCGGGCCCGAATTTGCCGCGTTCGAAGACGAGCTGCACGATCGGCGTCGTCAGCACGACGATGAAGGCGGCCGCCGGAATCAGCAGCAGGTTGATCTGGCGCATCCCGGTACCGAGCGTGCGACGCATCGAGGACACGTCGCGCCTTGAGGCCATCCGGCTGAGCGTCGGAAACAAGACGGTTGCAACGGCCACACTGAAAAGGCCTTGCGGCAGCATGTAGATGCGAAACGCGTTGTCGATCGCGCGCGGAGCTTCTTCGGAGACGAGCGTCCCGAACACCGAGTTGATCAGCTGATCGAGGTTGACGATCCCCAGTCCGATCGTCACTGGCAGCATCAGCGTGAACACCTGCCTGATGCGTGGATCGTGCCAATCGATCGACATCTGCAAGCGAAAGTCGATCCGCCCCAAGGCGCCGAAGGCCATCAGCATCTGCACGAACGTGGCGATGAGAATCGCGATCGCATACGCATACAGCTGGTTGCCGTTCTCATAGCCCCCCGGGAAGTGGGGACGCAGGATCACGAGCAACACGATGATCACCACGTTCCACACGGCCGGAGAGATCGCCGGGATCGTGAAATGGTCGTAGGACTGCAAGATCCCCACGAGCAACCCGTTCAGGCCGAGCAGCAGCACGACCGGAAACAGGACCTGAGAGAGACCCACCGTCAAGGCGTCCAGCTCGGGGCCGAACTTGGGGCCCGTGAACAGGGGCATGATCACGCCGGCCGCCAATACGAAGAAGGCCGTGAGCGCCCCCAGCACGATCAGGATGATCCAGAACAGGGTCGAGGCAAGGCGGAAGGCCTCGCGCTTCTTGCCCTGCTGCAGAAGGTCCGTGAACACGGGCACGAAAGCTGCCGACAGGGCCGCGTTCGCGAACAGATTGCTCACCAGATTCGGCACCTGGAAGGCGAGCGTGAAGGCCGATGCGGCCCCCGTCGTGCCGAAGAAGCTCGCCGCGACCACTTCGCGCGCCAGGCCCACCACGCGCGAGATGCCGGTGGCGATCGAGAAGATCGCGGTGTTGCGGGCCACGTTGCCCGAACGTGGCGGCTCCGGTGGCTCCTCCTGTTCTCCGGCGCTCACAGACACGGGGCGCTATAGTACGGCGCTGCGCGGCGCGCCCCGGCAGGCTGCTCGGGTCGCAAGCGTCCTTTCACATGGCCAACATCGCATCCCAAAAGAAGCGCATCCTCCGCTCCGAGCGCGAGCGTCTGGAGAACCGCGAATACACCTCGGCGATCAAGACCTACTTCCGTCGCCTGGAAGCGCTCGCCAAGGAAAGCGACGGCGAGGCCACCGAGGCCGAGCACCGTCGCCTCGTACGCACGATCGACAAGGCCGTCAAGCGCGGCGCCCTGCACCGCAACACCGGCGCGCGCAAGAAGTCCCGCGCGGCCCGCCTTCTAGACGGCCGCTGAGCGGCGCGATACTGCGTCCTCGGTCGCTCGTGTGCAAAAGCACACTTCGCGAACTCCCAGTGCCCGAAGGGGTACGTCCTTGTCTCGCTTGCTCACCGACCATCTAGAAGATACGTCTCTAACTAGCCACAGCCAGGATCGCGCGCATCGCGAGCGTGTCTTCCTCCAGCGATGAGAGCGATGTGCGCGAACCGCTCAAGGGCGCTCCCCCGCGCGTGTCCAGCTCGAGGTCGGCGACGCGGCACACCGCGGCACGCAAACGCTCGGGCTCTGTGCGCGCCACGTCGGCGATGAAGCGATCGGCGGCGCGCGAGGGCATCCGTAGGCCGCGCTTGATCTCAGCCGGTGGCACTCCCGCTTGCAGGCGCACCGATACGCCCTCCGCGTCGCGCAAACGCTGAGCCATCAGGTAGATGAGCCCCGACAAGCGCTCGCCCTGGGCGCGCAGGCGCAAGTAGGAGCGCACCGCTTCGCCCGCGTCGCCTCCCACGAGCGAATCGGCAAGCGAGAAAGCGCGCCATGCGGTCGAGCGAGCCGATTCCCGCTCGATCTCCTCGGCGCTGACCTTGATCGACCCCTCGTCCTCCTCGGCCGCGAGCGCCAGCTTCTCGAGCTCGCGCAACAGACGCTGCTGGCGCTCCCCAACCTGGGCCACCAGCGTCTTCGCCGCGAACGCGTCGAGCGAGAGGCCCAGACGGCTCGCCTGCTCGCGCACCCAGCCCGCGAGCTCCCACGGCTTGATCGTCGCCTCCGCCACGATTTGACCCTTCGCTCCTTTCACCGCCTCGTGCAGGGCCGCGGGCGCCTTCATCCGGCCCTCCTCGCGCGCGAAGAACGCGATCGTCGTGTCCGGCGGCATCGCGGCCATCGCGGGCGCAAGGTGCTCGGAGACCTCGGCCTCCTTGAAGCGCTCGACCCCATCAACCACGATCACGCGCTGGCCGATCGCAAAGGTCATGGTCGAGAGCACGAGCGCGACCGCTTCTGGCGTGCCCGCCTCGCCCGCCAGGACCTCCACGCTGCCGGCGTCACCGTCGGCTTCGGCTAGGGACTTCAGCCGGGAGCGGCGCTCGCCAACCGCGCCGTGGTCATCGCCGTGGATCAGGTAGGCGGGCTTGAGGGCGGGCATCGGGTCGAGTCTAGTGTCGTCGCGGACGGCGCTCGCGTTGACTCCGTCTCCCTTCTAACCGGCAGTTGTCGTTGCAAATCCCGCCGGACATTTGGCTCCACTTTCGTCAGGCTTGACCTCGTAAGGGGACGCAATATGCACCGTCATATGTGTCCTCCATCACACTAAGCAATCTCCCGAACCAAGAAACTGGCTGCACAGCCAAACCTATCGGGAGGCCGCCATGCAGACCCTGATGCTCACACTGGACCGTTGGCTGAAGCGCCACCGGATCGCGGTACTGATGGCATGGATCGTGCTTGTGGTGGCCGCGGTGCCGTTCGCCTCACGGCAGAGCGAACACCTATCGGCCGGCGGGTATGCCATCCCCGGCTCGGACTCCCAGAAGCTGGTGGCGCAACTGCCGAAGATCGCTCCAGGCGCCCAGCACGCGATGCTGGCCGTCGTGCTCGCACCGACATCCGGGGCAACGCCCAGCGAGATGCAGGCCGCCCTAGCGCGCCTGGGCGCGGGCGCGAGGAGCGCATCCGGCGTGGGACTCTCCCCCCAAGTGCGGGCGCAGACGCAGCACGCGATCGAGGCAGCGGGCGTACACCAGCGCACGCTGATAGTGCCGCTGGCGGTGACTGTCAACGAAGAAGGAGCGGGCAACGTCGCGAGCGACCTGCGCAAGCGGCTCGACCTGAACGGTCCCGACAAAGGTCCGGTGGAACTGCACCTGGTTGGCCAGACCGCTCTATGGGCAGGGCTTCAGGATCTGAGCAAGAAGGACCTGGCCACTGCCGAGGCGACGGGCTTTCCGATCGTGGCCTTGATCCTTGTGGCGGTGTTCGGTTCGCTGATCGCGGCCACGTTGCCGCTGGCGCTGGGAGCGGTGTCGGTGCTGGTCACCGGCGCGATCATCTACCTGCTGTCGCTGACGATGGAAATGTCGGTGTTCGTGACGAACATGGCTTCGATGATTGGGATCGGGGTGGCAGTCGACTATTCGCTGTTCGTGTTGGCGCGCTACCGCCAGGAGATCAATGCGGGCGCCGAGCCGGACGAGGCGAGAGCGACGGCGCTCGCGACCTCGGGCGTGGCCGTGATCTTCTCAGGAGCAACAGTTGTGACGGCGCTGCTCGGTTTGTACATCGTGCATGCGGCGGCGATCCGCTCGATGGCGCTTGGCGCGATCGTGGTGGTGGCCGTGTCGGTGCTGGCGGCGGCGACGTTGCTGCCCACGCTCATCTCCCTGCTGGGCAAGCGCACACATGCGCGCGGGCGGATATTCGCTTGGATCTCGACCCGCATTCCGAGTCGCGGAGTTTTCTGGGAGAGCTGGACCGCGCGCGTGACGCGCCGCCCCGCCCTGACGGCGGGGGCTGCCGCGATCGTGATGCTGGCGCTGGCGGTGCCCGCCCTGAAACTGCATACGGTCGATGGAGCCTTGCGCCAGTTCCCGAAGGGGAACGAGACCTTGCGGGGCTTCCAGGAGGCCTCCGCGGTGAGCGGCGAAGGCGCGAGCAGCCCGATCGAAGTGATCGCGCCGGCCGGCGAGGCCGCAAAGGCCGAACAGGTGCTGAAGACCGACCCCGAGGTTCGCGGGGTGCAATTGAAGATCACCTCGCGCAATACCCTGAAGGGCACACCCTCAGGGGCGCAGGCAAGCGGACGCGAAGTGCTGATCAAGGCGATTCCGCGCCACGACGGCGAGTCGGCGCAGGGGCAAGCGGCGGTGAAGCGCCTGCGCGCGCACATGCCTGCGGGCGTGCTGGTGGGTGGCACCGCGGCATACCTGCACGATTACCACCAAGAGGTGATGGGCTCGATGTGGAAGGTGGCCCTGTTCGTGATGACGGTGACCTTCTTCGTGCTGATGCTGCTGTTGCGCTCGATCGTTCTGCCGCTGAAGGCGGTGATGATGAACCTGCTCTCGGTGAGCGCCGCCTATGGCGTGCTCACGCTCGTGTTCGGGACTGTGGAAACCTTGATCCCGCCGCTTGTCTTGGCGGTCGTATTCGGCCTGTCGATGGACTATGAGGTGTTCTTGTTGAGCCGTATCAGGGAGCGCTATGCCGTCCACGGCGACACCCGCAAGGCTGTGGCTGAGGGATTGTCCTCGAGCGCCTCCACGATCACGAGCGCGGCCCTGATCATGGTTTGCGTGTTCTCCGTGTTCGCGCTGACCGGCGTGCCCTCGATCAAAGAGCTCGGCTTGGGCTGTGCGCTGGCGATCGCGATCGACGCGACGATCGTACGCCTGGTGCTCGTGCCGACGGCGATGGAGCTACTGGGTAAGTGGAACTGGTGGCTACCTCGCGGTCTCGCAGAGCGGCTGCCGGACACCTCGGTCGAGGCACTCGGCCAGCACGCCGTGGCGGCCGTCAGCGGACGACTAGATTCACCAAGCGCCCCGGCACCACAATCTCCTTGACGATCTCGTGCCCGTCGATGTGGGCGAGCACATTCGACGCGGCCAGGCACAATGCCTTGAGCTCATCCGCCGAAGCATCGGAGGGAGCCTGAACGCGATCGCGCAGCTTGCCGTTGACCTGGCAGACGAGCTCATAGGCCTCGCGTTCGAGCATCTCGGGATCGGCCTGAGGCCATGGCTGTTCCCAGACACGCTCGCCCGTGAGCATCTCGTAGACATCGGAAGAGAGATGCGGGGCGAACGGAAACAAGAGCGAGGCGGCGGTGGCGAGACCGAAGCGCAAGGTGTCGACATGCAACGTGTCGCGCATGCGCGAGCACTCGTTGAGCAGCTCCATAACCGCCGCGATGCACGTATTGAAAGCAAAGCGGCGCATGCCTTCTGAGACCTTCTCGATCGCCCAGTGGGCCTTGCGCGCGAGCTCCAGATCCTCGCCGTCCAGGGAACCGTTGTCGCCGAACACATCCACGGAAGGCAGGGAGCCACCCTGCCCCCGCTCAGCCGTGTCGGCCGCGAGGCGCCACAGGCGCGTGAGGAAGCGGTGGACCCCCTCCATGCCCTCGTCCGACCAGTCGGCATCCTGGTCGGGAGGCCCGACGAAGAGGATGTAGCAGCGGGCGGTGTCTGCGCCGTAGCGCTCGACGATCGAGGCAGGCGAGACCACATTGCCCTTGGACTTGCTCATCTTGGCCCCGTCCTTGGTGACCATGCCTTGGGTGAACAGGGCCTTGAACGGCTCCTGGAAGTCGAGCTGGCCGAGGTCGGCCAAGGCCTTGGTGAAGAAGCGGGCGTACATCAGGTGCAGGATCGCGTGCTCGACCCCGCCTATGTACTGGTCGACCGGCATCCACTGGCGCAGGGCCGCCGGGTTCCAGGCGGCGTCTTCGTTGCGCGCGTCGCAGTAGCGCAGGAAGTACCAAGAGGAGTCCACGAACGTGTCCATCGTGTCGGTCTCGCGACGAGCGGGGCCAGCGCAGGAAGGGCACTCGGTCGCGACCCAGTCCTCGGCCGTGGCCAAGGGCGAGCGCCCGCGGGGAGCGTAGTCCTCGATGTCGGGGAGCACCACGGGAAGCTGCTCGACGGGGACCGGTTGCATGCCGCACTGCTCGCAGTAGACGATCGGGATCGGACAGCCCCAGTAGCGCTGGCGCGAGACGAGCCAGTCGCGCAGGCGGTAGTTGACGGAGGCATGACCGAGCCCCTCGCGATCGAGCCAGCGCACGATCGCGGTCAGCGCCTCACGATTGCCCAGGCCGTCGAAGTCAGGATGGCTGTTCACCAAGATTCCGTCTCCGGAGTAAGGCAGGCCCTCGGCATCGCCCCCGCCCTCGGGCATGCCTTCGATCACACGCCTGACCGGCAGGTCATAGGCACGCGCGAAGGCGTAATCGCGCTCGTCGTGACCGGGCACGGCCATGATCGCTCCCGTGCCGTACTCCATGAGCACGTAGTCGGCGACATACATGGGGATGGCCTCGCCGTTGACCGGGTTGACCACGCTGCGCCCGAGCGCGACGCCGGTCTTGGGCTTCTCCAGGGAGCCGCGTTCCTCGCCGGACTCGGTGAGGGCGTGGTTTATGTAGTCACGGACCTCCTGCTCTTGGGGCGTGCCCTCGACGAGGCGCAGCACGTCCGGGTGCTCGGGCGCCATGACGAAGAAGGTGGCGCCGAACAGAGTGTCAGGGCGGGTGGTGAAGACGGGATAGTCGATCGGGTGGGCGGGATCCAAGTCCTCACAGCGGAAGGTGACCTCCGCCCCCTCAGAGCGACCGATCCAGTTGCGCTGCATCGTCTTGACGTGCTCGGGCCACGCGATCCCGTCCAGGTCCCCTAGGAGACGCTCGGCGTAGTCGGTGATCCTGAAGAACCACTGCTCGAGCTGCTTGACTTCGACTACGGCGCCGCAGCGCTCACAGCAGCCGTCGATGACTTGCTCGTTGGCCAAGACCGTCTGGTCGTTGGGACACCACTTGACCGCAGCCTCGCGGCGGTAGGCCAAGCCCGCATCGAACAATTGCAGGAAGATCCACTGGGTCCAGCGGTAGTAGGAGGGTTCGTGGGTGCCCAGCTCGCGCGACCAGTCGATCGAGATGCCCCAGGAGCGGAACTGACGCTGGAAGGAGGCGATCGAAGCGGCGGTGGACTCGCGCGGGTGCACACCTGTCTTGATCGCGTGGTTCTCCGCGGGCAGGCCAAAAGCGTCGTAGCCCCTCGGGTGAAGCACACGGTGGCCGGTGCGGCGGTGGAAGTGGGCGATCGCATCGCCAACGGCATATTTCTTGAGGTGGCCGATGTGAGGCTCACCGGACGGGTAGGGCAGCATCTCGAGCACATAGGAGCTCGCGTCCCCAGCCTCACCGGGGACAGGATCGTTGGAGACCTCCCAGGTGTGCTCCCGCGCCCACACCGCCTGCCAGCGGGGCTCTATCTCAGACGGGTCATAGCGGCGCTCTGCCATCGGACAGCGCAGGTTAGCGCCCGGCCCCGGACGGTTCTCTGAAAACCGCCCTACGCGCGCGTAGGGCACCCAAAACGGAGATACATCTCCGCCCTTGCCGGGCAATCCCCAGACTCCCCAGACCTTGCCCGGGCGCGCGGACGCGCCTGGACAGGTCGATGCGACTAGAACGTGTCGGAGGTCTCCAGCGGATGCCAGAACCGCGGCGTGGGCTGAGCGGTGACGCCCGCTTGGCCCATGAGCGTGCCGATGTCGGGGCCGGCTGCCTCGTAGAACCCTAGGAATGAGGCTTCGTCAGGCCACTCGTCGGCGACGAGCACCCCACCATCGCCGCCAAAGAACTGATGGCGGATAGCGCCGGCTTGCTTGGCGCGCTCGGCAATCGAGTCGAGTAGCTCCTTGTTGTCTTTGGCGACCTGCTCGAAGCGCGTGGGGTCGACCTCGATGACCATTCCCATCATCACTGACATAAGTCCTCCGTAGGGTTGCGGTGTGAATCTGGTGTCCGAAGATTCGATCACCCACTTGGGTGGCCGTCAACAGGGTATAACCGCAGATGAAGGTGGGGTATAGGTCAGGAGACGTGTTCAAAGCGAGAATAGGCGCGCACGGCCTCGACGATCTCAGCCGGGGCCTTCCCGGGCGAGCCGGCGTCGAAGGGGGGCTCGGGGTCGTACTCGAGTCCGAGCTGGATCGCCTGGGCGACCTGATCGCCGGCGACCTTCGCGGCCAAGGAGAGCGCCATGTCGAGCCCGGCGGTCACGCCGGCTGCGGTGGCGTACTTGCCGTCGAAGACGACCCGCTCGTGCACGACCTCTGCGCCGAGGCCGCCAAGGTCATCGAGCGCTTGCCAGTTGCTGGTCGCGCGCCTTCCGGTCAGGAGGCCGGCGGCGCCGAGGATCAAGGAGCCTGTGCAAACAGAGGCCGTCCAAGTCGAAGTGGCGTCGGCCGCGCGCAGCCAGGCGTGCACGGGACCATCCTCCATCAGCTCCGATTGGCCGGGGCCTCCCGGGACGAGCACGATCTCGGGGTTGGGGAGTTCCTCCAAGGCGGCGTCGGCGAGCAGGCCGAGCTGGCCGGTGTCTGTGCGTTGGAGGGTGGCTTGCTCGGCCACGAACGTCACACGGGCGCCGGGCAGGCGACTGAGCACCTCATAGGGACCGACGGCGTCGAGCGCCGTGAAACGCGGGTATATGAGAATGGCGATGTCCATGTGCGTTACCTCTCGGGTTGGGTTGGGATCGTCGGGCGTACGTCTCGATGACTTCCGCTCACTCCTCGGTCAGGCCACCGCCACCTCCCCGGACGCCGACCCGGCCGGGTGAAAACGGCGGCGATACTCGGCCGGACCGACACCCAGCGACCGCAGGAAGACGCGGCGCAGGGTCTCGGGTGTGCCGAAGCCGCAGGCACAGGCGACCGTCGCGACAGGCAGGGATGTCTCCTCCAAGGCGCGACGGGCGGCCTCCAGGCGCACGCCCTCCACATAGCGGGCGGGCGTGACTCCGGTCTCGGCGCGAAAGGAGCGGGCGAAATGGCGCGGGCTCATGTGGGCGTGCTCGGCCAGCTCCTGAACGGAGAGGTCGAAGGCGAGGTTCTCGAGGATGTGGCGGCGCACCTCTCGCAGGGACTCGCGGGCCGGCTCTTGCGAGGCCAAGGTGGCGCTGAACTGGGCCTGGGATCCGGGCCGGCGCAGGAACAGGACGAGATGGCGCGCGATCGCCAAGGCGGCCTCCCGGTCGAGGTCTTCTTCGACCAAGGCGAGCGCGAGGTCCATGCCGGCGGTCACACCGGCTGAGGTCCAGATGCCCCCATCGCGCAGGAAGATCGGCTCGGGGTCTACTTGCACCGAGGGGTGCAGGCGCGCGAGCTCGTGGGCGGCAGCCCAGTGAGTGGTGGCGTGGCGCCCATCGAGCAGACCGGCGGCGGCCAAGAGGAAGGCGCCAGTGCAGACAGAGGCGGTGCGCCGTGCCTGCTTGGAGGCGCCCGCGATCCACTCGAGCGTCGCTGGATCAGCACTTGCGGCGCGCGACCCGTAGCCGCCGGCGACGATCAAGGTGTCGAGCAGGGCGGGTGTCTGAGCGAAGTCGCCGTGAGGAACGATCGCAAGCCCGCTGGAAGTGCGAAGCGCAGCACCGTCGTGGCTGAGGACGCGCACCTCATAGCCAGGGTCGGCGCGCCCCGTCGCCTCAATCAAGGTATGGGCGCCAGCGAACACCTCGAGCGGGCCGGTGACATCGAGGCTCTGAACCTCGGGAAAGGCGAAGATCGCGATCTGACGCGGCTTCGAGCTGTTGGCCATCGCTCGATCATGCCCGAGCCCGCGCCTGTCCGCAAGGACAGGTTTCCCACGATTCCTGCCAGCAACGCCTGTCTGCGGGGACAGGAGTGCAACCCCCATACCGCCTGCTCGGAGTTCGTCCGCTATTTACCGGGACTACGAACATCGCCCAGCACAACACGGGGCCCTCTTCGTATCTAAGTGCGAGCTAGTGACTCAAGGACTAACTGCGGCTGAGGTGCTCAGCACTTGGCCTTGTGCACCGAGAGCCCGTACTGCCATATAGCGCGGAGCGGCGGGACTCGAAATGACCGTCTCAAAGCCATTGCGCGGGACGGCCACCAGTGGAGACAGCGAGTGAGGGCTTGCGCCTCCCAAGAGCTCCCACTGCGCCACAGCCGTAGCTCCGTTCCAACTCGCGTAGGCGACCACTCCACCGTGAGAGCCGTGACTGACCACGAGTTGCGGGGCTTGCGTTGGGTTACCGGCCCAAGGAAACTTGAGCACGGTGTAGGTCTGATAGAGGGCCGGCAGGTGAGCGTCGAACAGGAGCTTGCCTTCGGGAGCGAATTCCGAGAAGTATGGTTCTTGGCCCCAGCCGACGAACCAGGTGCCGCCGGCCAGTGGCTGGAAGTCACCCTGGCTCGGCGCGAGCAGAGGCTTCGAGTGGTCGAAGCTCGAGACGAGCGTGGCGGTCATCGCATGTGTGTCGAGCGAGAGCACGATCACGCGCGACTGGGAGTGCACCTTGGGAGTACCGCCGTTGTCGAAGAACGAGAACGTACCGTCGGGGTCCTCGCGTACATCGTGCTGCCAGGCGGGGCTCGCGCCAGGCCCCATCTTGAAGCTGGAATGCTTGCCACCAAGCGTCCAAACGACCTGGCCCCCGCTTGGATCCACGTCGTAGGCTGCCCATGTATTGCGCGAGTCGATCAAGAGCATGCCGGAGGGTTCTGAGATCGCATTGATGTGAAACCAGTCCCAGGGAGAAGTCGGGGTTCCGCCGTGGCCGATCGGCATGTAGGAATTGGCGAGCGGGACGTGATCGAGGCTGTGCCACTCGAAGCGGACGAGGCCCGTCTTCAGATCGACCTCCTGTATGAGCGTGTCGGCAATGGCCCCGTCGGAGGGACCGCCGTAGGCACTGAGGTTGCAACGAATCGCGTCGTAGACGGTGAACAGGGCGGTTCCGTGAGGAGTGATGTCGAACGCGTGCAGGTCCGGCTGATAGCCGTTGCCGCCACGGACGACCGCGAGGTCTTTGTAGGAACTGTCAGCGATGACGACGCCCGCGTCGCGGCGACCGTCAGCGACCAGTGGATCCTGCCACCACGTGAGCACAGGACGATGTTCGTATTCCTGTACGCGCAGGTCAGCCGCCCGCTCGCCCGACGGGATCGCCTTGAACCACACGAGGCGACCAGCGCCATCGAGGATCATCGGTCCGTACTGCCCTGGCCCCGCGTACGGGGCGAGGAAGATGTCGCCAGGCGCTTGTGAGCCGGCGTTGGTCGTGACGGAGACGGTTGGTGGACGCAGGTCCGGACGTGAGAGGAAGTGCTGCAGTTCGCTTGGCTTCGCGGGCGGTGGTGGCGGCGGGGGCGTCTCCAGGGAGCGGCTGACCGTGTCGACCTCGGCGACCGTGAAGCGCCAGGCGAACGGTGTCGTCCCGCCGCCACGACGTAGGGCGGCGTGGACGGTGACCGTCTCTCCCAGGACGAACGGATGGCTCGGCAGGAAGCTGGCACCATCTCCCTGGGAGTAGGCGAGGAGCCGGCCGGAATGGCGGCCGGAGCGCGCACCGACCACGGTGACGTCGATGATGGCGGCCGCAGGCGCTCCCGTGAAACTGATCTGCGTTAGGTAGGAGGCGTCGAGCGTGTCCGGCGCCGGGGAGACGGTGACCGCGCCTCCGGCAAGCGCGGCGGTGGCGTTGAGTTGGGCGGGTGCGCACGCCGGTGCCGCGGAGGCCGCAAGGCTCGATGAGGGCCGAGCTAGGGCGACCGATGCAAGGATTGCAGCAAGAGCGGCAAGTGCGGCCGCTCGGACGGCTCTAGCTGGGAATGGCAAGCAGGAGAGGATACGCGGGCCTAGCGCGAAGAGCGCCGGAAGAAAGCCCTTTACCATGCGAAATGTGGAGCCGGGCGATACCAGCGAGCGCGTGAAGGGCATTGTGGATGCGGCCGAGCGAGCCGCACGCCAATTGCGCGAACGGGCCGAGGAACGTGCAGCCGAGCGGATCGCCGAGGCCGACCGCGCCGCTGCCAACCGGGTTCAGGCAGCAGAGCAGGAGTCCGCGGAAATCCTCGCAGACGCACGGGCGCAGGCCGAGCAGGCCAGGAACGAGGCGCTGGCCGCGGTGGGGGCGATCCACGCCGACGCAGATGAGCGTTTGCGCGAGGCAGACCGGTTGCGCACCGAGGCACAGGAGCAAGCCGAGAGCATGCGGGCGAAAGCGCGCGAGGAGGCCGACGGCGCGATCGCACAAGCCCGCGAGCAAGCCGAGCAGTCGCTCGCCAAAGCCGGTGCAGACACAGAGGCGATGGTGGCTGATGCGCGGGGGCGAGCCGTCCAAGAGTTGACCGATGCTCGAGAGGAAGCTGGCAGAGTGCTGGAGGAGGCGCAGCGCGAGTCCGAGGCGGTGACGCTCGCGGCCGGCGAGGAGGCGACACGCCTGCTCGCGAACGCCGAGACACAGGCAGCACAAACGCTCGAGGCCGGCGAGCAGCAGCTCGCAGTCAAGCGAGCGGAGGCCTTGGAGAAGACCAACGAGCTGCGCGCCAGAGCGCGCGAGGAGGCCCGCGAGATCGTCGGTGAGGCGCACGAGATCGCACGTGAGGTGATGCGAGATGGCACCGAGGTATCGCAGAACCTGCGCGAGCTATCAGCCTCGATGCGAAGCAACGCCGAGCGATTGCTGCGCGACGTGCGTCTGACTCACGGCAGCATGACCGCCCGGCTGGATCAGGCCGCGCCGGGAGCAGGCTCGGGTGGCTTGATACCTCGGGACGCCCCCCTCCCCCGCTCGCGCCGCTCGGCGCGCGAGGAATCCGACGGCGATCTGGACGTGCCGGAGTTCATGCCTCGGGATTGAGGGAGGTTCGCAACCAAGCCCACGGAGTGCGATGGCCCCACGACTACGAGCTGGAGACCACCCTGCGACGGGATTTCGTCTCGCCTCTGTCGACCCGAACCAGCGAGAGCCGTCGGCACTGAAGACGCTAGGATAGGGCCACCTGGGGCTATAGCTCAGCTGGAAGAGCGCGTCGCTGGCAGCGACGAGGTCGTCGGTTCGAGCCCGACTAGCTCCACTCGGACAGTTGTCTGTCTGTGGTCCCCGGTGGGCCGCCTAGTCCCAGGCCGTAAGGCACTTCCCACTTCCAGCGCCGCTCGGTGGCTCGCTTGGACTCTCTGTGTAAACCCCTGGCACACGCCGAAGCTCGATTCTGGGTGCCGGCCAGTTTCACGCTCAGAATGTAGATGCCGGGTAGACTCAGTCATGATACATTCTGTTCCCAGGTGCATGATGTATCCCTAACACAGCGGCCGCCTCGACTGACGCGAGATCAGCAGCGTCACCAAACCCGCGAGCGGCTATTGAGTTCAGCGCTTGAAGTATTCGAAGCGCGCGGCTACGCCGAGAGCTCGCTGGAGGAGATCGCGGAGCGAGCTGGCTACACACGCAAGGCCGTCTACTCGAATTTCTTGGGCAAGAGCGAGCTTCTCCTAGAGATAGTGGAACGGCGGTTTCAGTCTCATATCGACCGCATCGAAGCGCTCCTCGATGAAGAGACCTCGCCCGAGCGCAAGACGATCGACGTCGGCTCCGTATTCGCTGACTACTTGAGCCAAGAGCGAGCATGGGGAAAGTTGTTTCACGAATTCTGCTCGGTTGCGTCGCGAGATGAGAAGATCGGTTCACGCTTTCGCGCTTCTTTTCGAGCCCGCAAGCAGATTATCGTTCGCCTGCTTGAAAAGGAGGTTAGAAGCAGAGGGATTGAGTTGACGATCCCAGTCGAGCGCCTCGTCATGGGAATCTTCGCACTTTTCACCGGACTATCCGTTGAAAAGACGATCGATCCGGAAGAGGTCGACGAGGCTCTATTTGGTGAGATGCTAAGGCTGCTCGCCATCAGCGCAATGGCTTCCATATCATGAAGCGGAACTAGAAACCTATGTCCCTGGTCGGAAGATTCACGCTCGCGAGCTCGGAGTTCATCAACAAGCGCGGCTTGTACGCCGGGCGTCGTTCAACGAAGATACACGTGGCTATCTATCGGAGAACTCGTGGACGGATCGGTGGCAATCTCCCCGGATGGCCGCAACCCCGAATAGCCCTGGTCGATCACACGGGTGCGAAGACCGGGACAAAGCGGACATCTCCGCTCTTGTACCACGAACGCGGTGATGCAATTGTCGTGGCAGGCACGAAGGGCGGCCAGCCAACGCACCCAGCCTGGTTCCACAACCTCATGGCAAACCCGGATACCACGATTCAGATCGACTCTGAGGTTCGCCAGGTCCGCGCCCGTCTGGCCACCGATGAGGAGCGCGATCAGCTCTGGAAGAAAATGGTCGCGATCTACCCCGGATACGACTTCTATGAGCGTAACGCCAAGGGACGGAAGATCCCCATAGTAATCCTTGATCCCCGTTAGCCAGCTTCGAGCGGCCCCAGAATGCAAATAAGCGGCGGGGCCATCAAAGCTGCCGAATCAAACTTCTTGTTTTGACAGCCCACAATCTTCGATGCAACGTCAACAGATATGTAGGCGCGCCGCGACTCCAGTGCATCGGAAGTGTCGAAAGCCATGCCTCTGGTAGCTGCCCCTGACGGGCTGCCCTCTCCCACGGCCAGGCTGAATCAGCAGGCAGAGCGTCGCTGCATTACGTCTCCGCGGAGTGGCGCAAACCAACTCATAGCTGCGATAAACACGTGCTCGTGGGATAGTAAATTGCCGTCTCGGATAATACTTGGCAATGTAGGCACGGTAAAGACCGATAGAGCGCTCAGAAGCAGACGACCCGTGTCCCTGGATAAAAGTACCCCACACCACGGATACCGTTAGAAGCACAGCGACCGCCAGCTTGAATCGACGCGAGAGCGTGCTCCATGGGATGCGGCGTTTCCGCCGCAGCTTTTCTCCCGGCGTATAGTTGCGGGCGCGAATACGGTCAATCAGTGCAGGCTGACAGTGATCGCAGCAGGCACCCGCGTACTCGATTTTGGTGCGTGTTGAGAATACGTGCTCGAGAATCCAGCGCGCGAGCGACCATCGCTGTTTGGGCCTTGATCCCTGAAGGACTTCAAGCAGCGCCACTCGAAAGCAGCGATCGCTCTGGCTAACGAGTGCTTGCATCTGATCAATGCGAGAGAAGCGCCCCTTGAGCGCCTGCTGCGCTTCCGGTCGGCTGCGCACGCCCCTTTCGCGCGCGTTGTCAACGCTCTTTTCGGCCATGAACCGCAGGAGCCCTGTATCTTCGTCTCCCACGGTGAAAAGGAGGGCTAGCGATGGCTTGCCGTCGCGTCCGGCGCGGCCGAACTCCTGTAGGTAGTCCTCAACGCACGCAGGATGCTGCCAGTGCACGACGAGACGCACGTTGGGAATGTCGACTCCCATCGAGAAGGCGCTGGTGGTGATGATCGCGTTTAGCGGCGGCTTATGCAGGTCGGCGAAGCGGTTCTGTATTTCGTCGCGTTCGAGCTTGTCTAGTTTGCTGTAGTACAGGGGCACGTTCAAGCCGACCGAGGCGAGCGCGGCTTGTGCCTGTTCGCCGACCTTCTGCGTCGGTATGAAGATCATCGCCTTGCCGGGGTTACGAGCAAGCAGCGCTGCGACGATCTGGGCGCGACGGCGGTTATCGGGCTCATGCAACCGCGCTAGCGCGATGTTGGGCCTGTTGATGTCGGAGAGCAAGATGCGTGCATCGGGGATGCCAAGCGACTCAAGGATGCGCTGCTGGGTCTCGACGCCGGCCGTTGCCGTGCAGGCGATGACGGGCGGGTTGCCGAGTTCTCGGCAAAGCTCGCCGAGGCGGCTGTACATTGGTCGAAAATCTTGGCCCCATCGATCGACGACGTGCGCCTCGTCGACGACGAGGAACGAGGGGCGGTGTTTGAGAAGCCGGGCGACCTCCTGGGGCTTGACTCGCTCTCCGAAGCGCTCGGGTGCCATGTAGATCATCGCCCACGCGCCTTGTTCGAGCATCTGATAGCGCGCGTACTTCTCGCGGAGGGAGATGTCGGAGTTGATGAATGTGGCCGGGAGTTTGCGCTGGTGCAGGCTGCCGGTCTGATCCACCATCAGGGTCTTCAGCGGGGAGAGCACAAACGTCGTGGGCTGGCCCTTGAGGATCGCGGGAAGTTGGAAACACAGGCTCTTTCCGCTACCGGTGGGACGGATGATGAGCTGCGATTCGCCGCGTAGAGCCCCGAGCACGGCGTCCACTTGGCCGTCCAGAAACCGAGTTACGCCGAACAGGTGCAGGCCCGCGCTCAGGGTGCGGATCTCCTCGGGCAGTTCCCGGCGAAGGTCCAGGAAGCAGGCTAGAGCAACGGCCCAGCGCTCGATCGTACGGCGCGCCAGCGATACCTGAAGGTTGAGGTGCAGCCGAGCGTGGCAACCGTCGCAAAGCGTCACGCAGTTGGCCGGGGAGTCCGGGCCGCCGGCATTGCGCGGTATCAGGTGGTGGACATCGAGTTCCTTGGGGTCCGGCCGCTCGTCGCACTCCTGGCACGTCAATTGGTCGCGTTCCAGCACTATCCGCCGAACCGCTTGCCAAGCGCGCTCTTCGGCCGCCGAGCGCGTTCTAGTTCTCGCCATGACCCGCTATCTCGACATATTGCATGTCGAGATGATCAAGGATATGGCCGCGGCGTGTCGTAGGTAATTAACCGCTGCTGGCTAACGCCAGCTAGCGGCTGATAGAAATGATCAGGTAAAGCGAGCTATGCCCATATCGCTCTCGCTCTACCGGGCCGCCCGGGCCCCGGAGACAAAGTTCGCTCCCCGGGGCCCAAGCCCAAACTGGGAGTGGCCTAGAACGGACCGGGTCCGGAAGGACCTCCTTCGGTCGCGGGGCTTGCGAGCACGCACTGACCGATCCGGTGCCCACCCACGCTGTTGGGCTCGGCCACACGCGGGTAGAGACTTTCTGAGAGGTCGGCGCTATCCCAGACTTGACTGTTCTGCTGGCAGAGCAAGTTGCCGGAGATGTCGTTTGCGATGATCTCGATCGCGTCGGGATCGGCGAGCTGGTTGTGGAGCATGTCCAGGTTGCCGCCGACGTGCACGCGTGCAACTCCAAGCCAGCAGGAGGTGAGACCGATCACGTCGAGGTTTCCCTTGACCGAACTGTCCTCGTAGTCGCTGTACACAGGACTTCCGAAAGCCGCAAACGTTCCACTTGGTTCACAGGTGAGGCCGCCACCTCCGCCGGTCTCTTGAACGTTCCCGCCAATCGTGCTGTTGTGCACCACCACGCCCAACGGCTGTTGCTCGCTCAGGTTGCCGGAGACCGCACCTGGACTGGAGAGCGTGGGTTGTTCGGGGTTGGGATCGTCTATGCAGGGGAAGCTCTGCGGGTCGCAGCCGAGCAGCAGCGCCGCCCCTTGCTGGACCTGGAGATTTCCCTTTACCGTCAAGCTGGAGCTGCCGCTCCCGGTGTTGTCGTCAAGACCGAAGGCGGCCACCACAGCCGCCCCTGGATTCAACGTCAGGTTGCCCTTGATGAGAGCTGGTCCGGCGTTGACGGCGCATACACCGGTGACGGTGACATTGGAGCTATAGGTTCCCGCGAGCACCCCGGGCGATTCGAAGCTTCCCGTGCAGCTCGCAGGCCGAGCTGCCGCTGCCCCGGTCGCGCTCGCAGCGAGCATGCCGAGCACCAGTCCGCCACCGCCAAATAGAAGCAACAGACGCCGAGCAAGCGACCCTGCTCCTCGTCGAAATTCAGACACGTCCATGTTCTCCTCCTCCGTTCGACACAGACCGAGGGGTCTGCCCAGTCGGCGCTCGCCATCGACGCGGCCAATCACGGTGCGGCCACGCATGGCAAAGCGCCGCAAAACGCACCAAAGCTTAGCGAGTCTCAAGCACCCTTACGCGGTACTCGAGACTCGCTAGCACAGAGGAGGAGCTGTCTCGATTGTCCCTTAGCCGTGGTTTTGGGTCTGCTGGTAGCAGGCGATGTCGTACTCGGAGATCGCGTGGCTCGATCCGTGTTCAGCCGAAGGCGTTCCCGGACTGCCGGCGTAAACCCCGGTCGCGTGTTCAAAGCCCGCTCCTTCGAAACCGGGCGGCATCGAGGTTGAGCCAGGACTGCCGCACGAGGCGCCACCAGGGCTGGCGGTTCCGGGTTGGCCCGTGCCGACGGGATTGCGTGCAGCCAACGCCCCGGCTGCGCTCAAACAGCCGAGCACCGCAAGGGCGATGGCTATGACGAGAAGCCTGCGCATTGAGATCCTCCAATCCTCGAGAGCTTTATCTCCTTCTTGACGCTGCATGCATACGATCCTTCCCTCGGAACGGAGAAAATGACCCGGTTCGCGCCTCCGGCAACCCAAGACGACATCGAGCGTGGCGCAACCAGGCCCACTGCAAACCCGCGACGCGACGATGCCTAGCTCATGACCGGCGGATCGTGGAACACGATGCGGCGAATCGTGGTCGTGGACGTGAATCCGCTCTGGTTGCACCTCTTCGCCAAGGTCGTGATCTTGCCGATCAACCTCACCCTGTCGCCTTCCTTGAGGTCGTCCAGTCCGACGCTGCCGTCGTTGTTGGTGTCCGTCAGAGCGAAGGTTACGTGGACGTTTTCCACCTTGTAGGCCTTAATAGCGCCGTCATCGCCGATCGCGTGATGGTTGGTGTGGGTGACCTTGACCGTCACTTCGCCGCTGTAGGTGCCGTCGGCGTTCTTGGTCAGCGTCTGACTGACGAATGTGCCTGACGCGACGTATGCCACCCTGTGTGGCCTGCACTTGTGTGACTGGCTGGGATGACTTGGCTTATTGGGGTTGCCCTGGTTGTTCGCGCCGTGGTTTCCTTTTTGGCCATCGTCCTGTCCGTCGCCGTGATCGCCTTTGTGCGAACGGTTCGCGGTGCCGGGATTGTCCGTGTTGTTGGGCGTCGTGCTCGGCGGCCCGACCGGTGTGGTGCTCGGTGCACGATCGCTGCCCGGATTGGACGGCGCCTTGCCCGGCAGCGCCCACGCGGGGGTGCTCATCAAGGCCGCCGCGGATGCGGCCAGCAAGACCTTCTTGACGATCATCGATTGCCTCCTGTGTCGGCTTCAGCTGGTCATGTGGTGTCGAACTCCAAGCTCTGTCCGGCGGCGATCGCCGAATGCGGGCTTTTGCGATACAACGCGACCGGCACCCAGAAGTCAGGGTCGATCGTGAGCTCTGGCCACACCGGGCGCTCACAGCCCGCCAGACGAAAGACGCCTCAGCCCGAATGGGGACGGTCGGGCATTGCTGTCGCGGGCGCTTGAGCTTCGGCCCCCTTGCCCACCGGCGGAGCTTCCAGAGTGCGCTACATGTTCCGGCGCCTTCTCCTGCGGCGCGGCGCCCGCAGCGTCCGGGGGCTGCGCGGACGCTCGGCCCGTTTCGCCCTGGCCTCGACCATCTCGCGGCTTGGGCTTCGCCGGCCGGGGAGGCGTGCTCTTTGGCTTTGCGCTGCCACCACCGGCTGGCCTCGAGGATCCGGATCTGTGGCTGCCCGCATCGGCGTGGGAGCGATGGGACACGGCGCGTCCTTCGGTCCTTCCCCTGCCGTGGCCTTGCTGAATCGCTGAGCGGCCGTGTCCCGTGCTCGGTGACGAGGCGGAGGGCATGCCCTGACTCGCCGGGCTGGCGAGAGACGCCCTGTCGGGGACGGTCGCGGATTTGGTCGAACCGGAAGCGCGCGCGAGGCCGGCCTTGCCCGGCACAGACCACGCCCTCCCCCTAGGGCTCTCATGTGACGGCGGGCTGGGCGCAGGTGGACCCTGCGGCGCGGGACGAGCGTCCCGAGGGACAGCGGAAGGGGAATGTCCGTGCTGTCTGTGGACGAGCGCGAGGCGCGCGCCGCCTGCCACCGCGACGGTCACGGTGGCCACGCCCGCGAGCGCCTTCAGCGCAAGCGACGCGGCCGCCGAGCTGCCGGCCGCGGCTCCGGACCCCACGGACCCCACAGCCATACCACCGGTATGACCGCCGCTCACCCCGTGCGCGAGCAGGCGGGCGAGCATCGCGGTGGCGGCCACCCCGGGTAGCGGCGGGAAGAGCGCGTGCAGGTCGGCGCTGCGCGCGGAGATGGCCTCTTGGAAGTCGCGGCAGCCCGGGCAGCCGCGCAGGTGCCCGCTCAGCTTGCGCCCGCGCAGGACCCGCCGATCCCCGTCCGAGACGACTCGGCGGACCTGCTCACACTCCATGGCGCGTCCCTCCGCGAAGTCGTGCAAGGCCCGGCGCGCCTCGAACAGGACCTGCTTGGCCGCACCGGGCGAGGTGGAGAGAACGCCGGCGATCTCCTCGATCGGCAGGCCGCTCAGCTCGCGCATCAACAGCGCCGAGCGCTGGCGCTCGGGCAGCGCGTGGAGATCGTCTAGGAGCGTCGCCAGACGCTCGCGTCCGGCCAGCGCGTCCTCCACGGCAAGGCCAGCCGGCTCCAGATCCTCGACGAGGGCCACGGTGGGACGGCGCCTGCGCAGGACGCTCACCGCCTCGTTGTGGACGATCCGGAACAACCACGGCCTCACGGCAAGATCGCGCTCTTCGGAGCGCAGAGACACAAGCGCGCGCGTCATCGCGCTCTGCAGCGCGTCCTGGGCGTCGTCCTCGTCGCGCACGATCGAGCGGCAGTAGCGGTAGAGCACTTGGTGGTGGCGCCAGTACAGCGCGGCAAATGCCCGCTCGCTGCCCTTGGAGACGAGCCGCGCAAGCCGCTCGTCGCTCGAGCGCCGTCCTGAGAAGACAAGCTCGGGAGGACTTCGGATTGGCAGCGCAAGTTCGCCCATCGACCACATATCCACAACGTCCCTTACAACGCAAGGTTAGGGCATAGTCGGGGACGCGCCGCGAGCGAGTAGCGCTTAGGTGGCACCACGGCCCGCGCGTCCGCGGTCCCTCAGCCCCGCCCTTAGGGTCCTGTCGCCTCCGCTCGCTCTCGTAAACCGCTGGCGGCACAAATTAGACATTTGTATAAGAGCCTGGTATAAACGCACACTTCATGGGCCGCGAAACGCAGACCGACGTGCCAGGGCAGCTCGGCCTAACAGTGACCGGTCTCGGCGTCGGGCTCCTCGCCGGCGCGCTGGCGCGGTCGCAAAGGGAGAGCTACGGCGAGCAGGAGAGCAGTGGGCTGCGGGTAACAGCACACGCCACAGTGCCGTTCTTTGTTGCCGCGAGCATGCTCGCCGATCGCGTTGGTCCCCACGCAGCGGTCCCATTTCGCGGCGGGTTCCTAGGGGCCCATCTCGTGCACATGGGACAGATCGCGCGACTCTTGCGCGATCGCGGCACAAGTGAGCCGATGATCCGAGCCGAGATGGCCGGCGGAGTCCCGCTCTACGGCCTAGTCGTACTGCAAGCAGCGCTTTTGAGCAGACCTGTGCAAAGAAGGATCGGGTCCGTGAGAGCCGAGCGCTTGACGAGGCAAATCGACACGCAGCTGCTGCGCGTCTATTGCCTGGCGATCGCCTCTGGCCTTCTGCGCTATCGCCGCCCGTTGCCCTTCTACGCGAGTCTGGCGACGCTCTTGGCAAGCGGACTGGCCTCCCGTAAACGATCTCGCTGACCACGCGGTGTCCAAGCCGGTACGCGAAAACCACCGCGATGCGCTGCTGAGCGCCGCCAGGACGCTCATGCGCCGATCTGGCCGCGGCGACATCACCACGCGCGATCTGGTCGCAGCGTCCAACACCAATCTCGGATCCATCAGCTACCACTTTGGCTCCAAGGACGCGCTCTTGGACGAGGCCGCCAAGCTCGTCTTCGAGGAGTGGGCTCAAACCGTCGCCCGCACGATCAACGCCGATTCGGACGCGCCGCCGGCCAGCCGCCTCGCGCGAGCTCTCGAGATGATCCTCGACGACTTCGATGCCATGCGGCCCTACTTTCTCGGCTTCATCCAGATCGTCGCGGGCAGCGAACGCTCGCCGGAGACCCGCGAACAACTCATCGCGCACTACCGCAAGCAACGTGACACCGTCACCACGATGATCACCGAATCGCTCAGCGACAGCATCGACCCCGAAGACGCCCGACACATCGCATCGCTGCTCATGAGTGTCAGCGATGGCCTGATGCTGCAATCCCTGATAGATCCAGACAGCGCCCCAACGAGCCGCCAGCTCACACTCGCATTGGGCAGAGCACTCAAAGCGGCTCCTGTCTGAGTCGGGCCGACCTGCCGGCGCCGGTGCTATCACCGTCACACTGCCACTAGAGTCGTTATCTCCTGCAACGGCTGGGTGTCAGCAGGGCCGGCTGCGAGAACCCGCAAAGAAAGGCGGAAGATCGAAGATGGAAGCTCGAATCGACATCATCACGCTCGCTGTCGCCGATCTGGAGCAGGCACTTGACTTCTACCGAGACGGCCTCGGATTGGAGTCGCGAGGGGTGATCGGCACCGAGTTCGTCGGCGACGATGTCCAACCAGCTGGGGCGATCGCGCTGTTCGAGCTACGGAACGGACTGATCCTGTCGCTCTACCCCCGCACCGAGCTGGCGAAGGACGCCAAGGTCCCGCTCGAGCAGCCCAAGACCGGCGAGTTCAGCATCGGACACGCGGTCGCAAGCAGAGCCGAGGTCGACGCCCTGCTCGCCCAAGCCCAAGCCGCTGGAGCCACGCTCACCGACCGACCGCACGACCGTCCATGGGGGATCTATTCCGGCTACTTCCGCGACCCCGACGGACACCTATGGGAGGTCCTCTGGAACCCACGGCTCCTCAGCCCGCAGGAGTGATCGCGATGCATCGTCAAGCGCGGGCGGCAAGCACTTCCTCGCCACTGGGTCCTTCCGGTGGATGGCAGAAGTCGCCGAGACCATCCTCGACCGCGCGCGAAGCCTGATCGACATGAGCGTGGGCAAATAGTCATCAGAGCGGCCCGAATCGAGGATGTGCCGCTGGTCCTCGGCCTGTGGGAGCAGGCTCGCAGCGAACACGCGAGCACTCCTGACCGTCCGGAGGATCTGGAGCGATTGGTTCTGGACTCCCCTGGGGCGCTGCTACTGGCCGAGGGCGATCACAGGATCTTGGGAGCGCTGATCGCAGCGTGGGACGGTTGGCGGGGGAATCTCTATCGCCTTGCCGTGCACCGCGAGCATCGCCGAAGCGGCGTCGGCCTCGCGCTCGTCCGGGCAGGCGAAGAGCACCTACGTCGCCAGGGTGCCACGCGGATCACAGCACTGGTCGCCTACGGCGACCCCGTCGCCGGACCGTTCTGGGACTCAGTCGGGTATCCGCAGGATCCTCAGATCGGCCGCCGCGTTCGCAACATATAGTCGCGGCCACACCAGACAGGTTCGCCCTTTGGAGAGGACCTAGCCCCAGGCACCAAGTGCACGGCGGCGGTGTCACTCTGTGACCATGACAGACGAACTTGCGATCTTGACCGTCTCCGACGGAGCCGCTTGGCAAGCCTGGCTGAGCGAACATCACGAGCACTCGACAGGCGTCTGGCTGCGCCTGGCAAAGAAGGGCACCACCGAGCCCACGAGCCTCAGCTACGACGAGGCGCTCGAGGAGGCTCTCTGCCACGGCTGGATCGACGGGCAGGTCAGGCGGCTGGACGAGCGCACCTACCGGCAGCGCTTCACACCGCGACGGGCGCGCAGCATGTGGTCCAAGCGCAATGTCGGCCTGGTCGAGCGGTTGGCCGGCGAAGGCCGCTTGCGGGCAGCCGGCGTGGCAGCAGTCGAGCGAGCCAAGGCGGACGGTCGCTGGGATGCCGCCTACTCGGGGCAGGCCGCGATCGAGGTGCCTGCCGATCTCGCCGCGGCCTTGCAAGCCGACCCAGCGGCACAAGCGATGTTCGAGATCTTGACGAGCCAAAACCGCTATGCCGTCCTGTTGCGGATCCACAACGCCAAGCGCGCAGACACGCGGGCACGGCGGATAGAGCAGTTCGTGACGATGTTGCGAGAAGGCAAGACGCCCCACCCGCAAAGACGTCGACTGCTCCACTGAGCGCTGCCTCCCTATGGCTCCTCTTCCGCTGGCTGGCTCGGCGCCCCTCCGATGGCATTGACCAGCCGGCTCCGGCGCTCGCGCACGCGCTTGAAGCGCGCCTGGGAGCGCGCCATACGATGCCCCTCGGGCGGATAGCGCCGACGCGCCCAAGGCGAGGACGGGGCAGCCAAGCGCACCGAGCCCACGATCGAGAACGGCGGGACGAAGACGCCCAGCAGCCCCAGCATCGGCTTGCCCTTGAGGATCGCGATCGCCGAGAAGACCAGGTCGATCAAGATGACCAGCATGAGCGAGCTGATCGGAGTAGCGCTGTTGGAGATGTCAAACGGCGCGATCCCGAGCACGATCAGGCCGCCCAACAGGGTCGCCACGACGACCGCGTCGATCGAGGCGCGTCCCTCCTGCGACCAGTACACGTCTTCGAGGTGGATCCAGAGCGCGAACTCGTCCAAAGTCAACCCGGCACCGATGCCGAACGCGGCCGCGAGGAGCTCCAACCCCGGGCTGCCGGGTCGCAGGACGAAGTTGAGGAATCCGGAGGCAAGGATCAGCACGATCCCCCACACCAGGTGGTGCAGATGCAAGCCGCCTTTCGTGGTTACGCTGCCGGGCCACCATGTGACCCTGGGGCTGCGGATCAATCGGGCGCTCGTGCGGATGAAGAGGAACGCGGCCAGGAAGAAGCCAAGCAGGACGAAGCCCGCCCGCTGCCCGCGATCATCGAGGAAGTGCTGAGAGATTGCGAAGTTCAGGTTCAGCATCAGTTGCCGTGGCAACGGATGCTAGAGGGTGCTTCTAGGCCATGAGCGTGACCGTACGGGTGCGCTCGACGGGTCGCGAAAGGTGCCCCCGTGGACTGCACTCCCCGTTGGTAAGCTCCTGTCCACCCAGCGGGTGAGACAGCAGGTGAGTTGCGGGCGACGTTACTCACACCCTGAGGCAGAAGCAGCCGCAATGCGCATCAGAGCTCAATCACCTCGCTTTCATGGATCCCCTCGAAGGCGGTAGGGGAAGCATGCGCATCGACGAACAGAGACCGCGGGGGCGCCCTCGCAGCGCCGGGTCAGGCCCAAGCAGATCTCCAATGGCAGCCATCGCTGCTGGGGCGATCTTGTCGTCGACGATCCACGCGGAGCCCGCCAAGGGCCATTGCAAGGCGCCCAAGCGTCCGACGTCCTTGCGGGGCTGAGCGTCCGTGCGTGTCCATCTGTGCGGAGTGAGGGGCTCGACCCCCGCGCCGGGGGCTGACTTTCTCCGCTACGGCGGCCACACTTCCTGTGTGGCGGTCGCCAAGGATGACGATGCCCGCCCCACGCTGATCCTCGACGCCGGCACAGGGATCCGCAGTGTCACGCGGTTGCTAGGAGGCGAGCCCTTCAAGGGCAGCCTTCTGTTGAGCCACCTGCACTGGGACCACGTGCAGGGGCTGCCCTTCTTCGCGGCCGGCGATCACGAGAAGGCGAAGGTGACGCTCGGTCTGCCCCAGCAGGAGGACGGGTCGAGCGCGGAGTCTGTGCTCGCACGGGCGATGTCCCCACCCCACTTTCCGATGGAACCAAGACAGTTGCGCGGGGCATGGGAATTTATGAGCCTCTCCCCCGGCGAATGGGAATGCGAGGGTCTAACTGTGCTCGCACGGGAGATCCCGCACAAGGGTGGACGCACGTATGGCTACCGAGTAAGCAACGGGCACGCTACGTTCACGTACATGCCCGATCACTGCCCCACCTCCTTGGGGCCGGGACCGGACGGCTGCGGCGAGTATCACCCAGCCGCACTTGAGCTCGCAGCGGGCGCCGACGCGCTGATCCACGATGCCCAGATGCTCACCCCCGAGGAGCTCGCCGCGGAAGCGCGCTTCGGGCACGCCTCCGCCGACTATGCCGCTGAGCTGGGACGTCGCGCAGGCGTGAACCAGGTCGTACTGTTCCACCACAGACCCGACCGCACCGACGATGCGCTCGACGCGCTGGCGCAGCGTTTTGCAAACACCTCGGGTGTTTTGCCTGCCAAGCAGGACGCGATACTGCATTTGTGAGCACGCACTCGAGGGTCTTAGCAACGGTCGGCCAATCCAGCCACGAGCGGTGAGGGCTGCGAGCACGACCACCCCGGATGCGATCGTCGTTGGCTCCGGGCCCAACGGGCTGGCCGCCGCGCTGACGCTTGCTCAAGCAGGCCTTGCTGTACACGTTTATGAGGGAGCCGCTACGCCCGGCGGGGGCTGCCGCACCGCGGAGCTGACGCTGCCCGGCTTCGCCCACGACGTGTGCTCCACCGTTCACCCCCTACTCGCCGCCTCCCCGTTCTTTCAAGAGAACGAGCTGGACGGCGTCACGTTGAAGACGCCCGAGGTTGCCTTCGCCCACCCGCTCGACGGTGGACGAGCCGCCATCATCAAGGCGTCGTTCGAGCAGACAGCCGCCTTCCTCGGCGCCGACGCGCGTGTCTACCGGCGCCTCTTTCAGGCGCCGGTGAAGGAAGCGGCCAAGCTCGTCCCCTCGGTTCTTGCGCCACTGCTCTCGCCTCCCCTTCATCCGCTCGCGTTGGCGCGCTTCGGCTTGCGCGGGCTCTGGCCGGTCACATTGCTCGCCCGCCGCTTCCAGACCGAGGGTGCACGCGCGCTGCTGGCCGGGTTGGGAGCCCATTCGATGAGGCCGCTCGATACCCCCGGTACCGGCGCGTTCGCGTTGCTGCTCGGCGTACTCGCGCACGCGGTGGGCTGGCCGATCGTAGAGGGCGGGAGCGCGCGCATCACCGACGCGCTTACTCGTGAGCTAGAAGCCACTGGGGGCAAGCTGCACACGGGCCACTGGGTCGGCGACCTTGATGAGCTTCCGCAGACGAAGGTGAAGTTGCTCGACATCACGCCCAGTCAACTGCTCCAGCTTGCGGACAAGCGATTGCCCGCGCGCTATGGCAAAGCGATGCGTCGCTTCCAATACGGACCGGGCATCTTCAAGATGGACTGGGCACTGAGCGGCCCAGTGCCATGGCAGGCCGAGGCTTGCCGAGCGACGCCAACGCTGCACATCGGTGGGACGTTCGAGGAGATCGCCCGCAGCGAGGCCGAGGTGGCCGCTGGCCATCATTCAGAGCGTCCCTTCTGTATCGCGGTGCAGCCCGGCGTGGTCGATCCGACGCGAGCGCCGCATGGGCAACACACCTTCTACGCCTACTGCCATGTCCCGGCCGGCTCGACTGTGGACATGAGCGAGCGGATCGAGGCGCAGATCGAACGCTTCGCGCCGGGCTTTCGCGAGCTCGTGCTGGCCAGCAACTGCCTGACAGCAGTGGACATCGAGCGTCACAACCCCAACTACATCGGCGGTGACATCAACTCAGGCGCGGCCACCTTGCGCCAGACCATGTTCCGCCCGACGCCCAGCCTACGGCCCTATGAGACCCCTCTAGCAGGTGTCTACCTGTGCTCATCCTCCACGCCACCCGGCGGAGGCGTACATGGCATGTGCGGCGTGGGGGCGGCGAAGGCCGCGCTAGGCGAGCTGGGGCTCTAGATCGAGCCGGGCCTGGCGCCACGGACCTGTTCGGTGTTTCGCCTCGTGCTCCAGGAGCCACACCTTACGCTCCAGACCTCCGCCGTATCCAGTCAGGCTGCCGTCAGCACCGATCACGCGGTGACAAGGCACGACGATCGCCACAGGGTTGCGTCCATTCGCCAAGCCCACCGCGCGTGAGGCTTTGGGGTTGCCGACCCAGCGCGCCAGCTCGCCATAGCTGATCGTCTCGCCATAGGGAATCTCGCACAAGGCCGCCCACACGCGACGCTGGAACTCGGTGCCGTGCATCGCCATCGGCAGATCGAACTCGCTCAGCTCGCCCGCGAAGTAGGCGTTCAACTGCTCGATCGCATATGCAAGACCTCGATCGTCGCGCCGAAATGTGGCAGGAACCTCTCTAAGGTGTTTCTGCTCGTGCATCTGAATGCCCGTGAGCGCGCCCCCCTCTGAGGTGAGGGTCAGCTCGCCGATCGGGCTGTCGATCGAGGTTGTGATCGACGTGGGTGATGTTCTCACAGTCAGTGTCATGCTGCCTCCTTCTCCAACGTCGCTGTGGACGCGGGCTCGATTGTCCCGTTGCCCGACGGCAATGGCCAACGGTTGATGGCATGGGGAGTGGCAGCCCATAGGTACTGCACGGCATAGGCGCGCCACGGCCGCCAGCGCTCCGCGTGTGCGCTCAAGGCCACCGGCGCTGCCGGCAAGCCGAGGACTTCGGCCGCGCGCCGCACGCCAAGGTCCGTGGCCGGGAACGCGTCAGGGTCGCCGAGCGCCCTCATCGCGATCACCTGGATCGTCCACGGTCCAAAGCCAGGCAGATCGGAGAGCACCGACAGCGCCCCGGCCCGGTCGCAGCCAGGATCGAGCGACAAGCCTCCGCCCTCCAGGGCGCCCGCGAGCGCGGCTAGCGTGCGGGTGCGCGCGGCGGGCATCGCCAAGCGCGCTTGGCTCAAGGTCTGGGGCTCGGGAAAGAGATGGGTCAGCCCGCCGCGTGGGTCGCCCACAGGCTCTCCGAACTGGGCGACGATACCCGCGGCGTGCGTCCGGGCAGCGGCGGTTGAGACTTGTTGGCCCAGGACCGCGCGCACGGCCATCTCGGCGCCCTCGACACAGCGCGGCACCCGCCGTCCAGTGGCGAGCGCAAGCGTAGGAGCGAGCGCCGGATCCGAGCTTAGCCGCTCGTCGATCACCTGAGGATCGGCGTCGAGATCAAGTAGCCAGCGACAGCGCGCGATCGCCGTCGTCAGATCGCGCAGGTCCGACAGCGTCATCCGGCACGACACGTGATCTGTGGCGGGCGTCAGCTCGACGATGCCGGGGCCGTGGGGCAAGCGCAATGTGCGCCGGTAGGTATCGCCTTGAACCTCCTCGACGCCGGGCACGGCCGTGGCCGCCAGGTGCCCGAACAAATTGTCCGGACAGAGGGGCTTGCGAAAAGGAAGCCTCAGCAGGATGGCCGCCGGCGCGCCAGAGCCGGCCGAGGCGCCCGTCGCCGCCTCGCGCAAAGTCCATGTGTCCCCCTCGCGGCCCGCGCGCCCGTGTCCGACGGCGCGTCGCCCACGCGCGCGCTTGCGCAACTCAGTCGGAGCGGTCGCGAACACCGCCCTGATCGTGTCGTTGAACTGCCTCACGCTGGAGAAGCCCGAGGCGAATGCGATCTCGGTCATGGTGAGCGTGGTCGTCTCCACGAGCACGCGCGCTGTCTGGGCTCGCTGGGCGCGAGCGATCGCGATCGGAGGAGCGCCCACCTCGGCCAAGAGCATGCGCTGCAGCTGGCGCACGCTGTAGCCAAGGCGCGTGGCGAGACCAGGCACGCCATCGCGATCGACGACGCCGTCGCCGATCAGGCGCATCGCGCGTGCGACCACGTCGGCGCGCCCGTCCCACTCGGGCGAGCCCGGGGCCGCATCGGGACGACAGCGCTTGCACGCCCTGAAGCCGGCCTGCTGCGCCGCGGCGGCCGAGGGGTAGAAGCGCACGTGCTCGCGCTTGGGCGTCATCGCTGGACAGCTCGGCCGGCAGTAGATGCCAGTCGAGGTCACCGCCGTGAAGAACCACCCGTCAAAGCGGGGGTCCCTGGAGCTGGCGGCCTGGTAGCAACGCTCGAAATCCTCGATCACCTCTCCAGTGTGACCGACCCACAGGCGAATGTCTGGCGGTATTACGACATCGCCGTTTAGCTCAAGAGCGGTATAAAGCATCTATGAGCATCCCGAACGTGCGACTCGCCGGCTCAACGTCGACAGGCACGAACGGGTCCTCCCCCTCCCCCGCCCCCAACCCGCGCGGGGCGGCCGCACACGAGGCGGGCCACCTTGCCCAGACGCTTGCCGAAGCCTTCATGGGAGACCCGATCTTCAGCTGGATGGTGCCCAGCGAGCCTCGCCGGCAGGCTAGGTTGCGCCGCTTCTTCGGATTCGAGCTGCGCCACCTGGTGCTCCCGCGCGGAACCGCCTGGACCTCCGAGCAACTGAGCGGCGCCGCGCTCGTTCTGCCGCCGAAAGCGTGGAGCACACCGCCCCGCGTTGTGATGCTGCAAGGCCTCTGCTTCGGGCCGCGCGTGGACCGCCCGGCGGGGCTGCTGGCCCAGATCGAGCGACTCCATCTACGTGAGCCGCACTACTACTTCGCCTATATCGGCGTCGCCCCCACGGCCCAAGGCCAGGGCCTCGGCAGCAGGCTGATGGCCCCGACGCTCGAGCGCTGCGACGCGGAGGGCCTGCCCGCCTATCTGGAGGCTTCCAGCGAGCGCAACGCCGCTCTGTACGAGCGGCTCGGCTTCCGCCTGACGCGCGAAGTGAGCTTTGCTGGCAGCCCTCCCTTGCGCTTGATGGTGCGCCCGCCGGCCCCCTCCGGGTCACCGCACAGGGGCTCCTACTAGTAACCGGCGAGACGCCCACCATCCCCATATCCGCGCGGGCAGATCGCCGGTGCTCTGTCCTAATGTGAGGGTCATGACTGTCGAATTGCTGTTCTGGGATGGCTGTCCCTCCCACCCCAAGGCGCTCGCCGACCTGCGCGAGGCGATGAGCGATTTGGGGCTCGATCCGGAGACGATCCTCATACGTGAGATCCGCGAAGAGGTCGATGCCGCGGCGGAGGACTTCGTCGGCTCGCCCACGATCCGCATAGACGGCTCGGACATTCAGCCAGCCGAGGGCGAGCCCTATGGCCTGACCTGCCGCGTCTACCATCGTCGCGACGGGCGCATCTCCCCTACGCCCGACCCGGCCGACGTGCGTGAGGCTCTGCTCGCCGCCCAGGCCAAACCCAACGATCCCGTAGATCTGGACCCTTCTGCCCAAGCCGGGTCCTCGAGCAGATAAGGAAGAACATGCCACAAATCGGCGAGCCCGCCCCCAGCTTCAGCCTGCCCGCCACCGATGGCTCCGTGCACGGCCCAGACGGGGCCGCGGCCACGGTGGTCGTGTTCACGTGCAACCACTGTCCCTATGCGCTCGCATGGCACGAGCGGATCGGCGCGGTCGCCCACGACTACTCAGGCCAGGGAGTCCGGGTGCTCGCGATCAACCCCAATGACGCCGGGCGCTACCCGCGCGACTCCTTGGAGGCGATGCGCGCTCGTGTAGAGGCCGGCCAGTTCGACGCCATCCCCTACCTACGCGACGAGACCCAAGAGGTCGCGCTCGCCTATGACGCCAAGACGACTCCCGACGTGTTCGTGCTCGACGCCGGTGGCGTGCTGCGCTACAGAGGCGCGCCCGATGCGGACTACGAAGATCCGTCCCAGAACGCCGCTTACCTGCGCGGTGCGCTCGATGCGGTGCTCGCTGAGCGGGAGCCCGATCCGGCGCAAACCACGCCGGTGGGCTGCTCGATCAAGTGGAAGCCGCGCTCTAAGCCGGTCGACTAGAGCCTCACATGATCCGGTAGGCAACAGATCCAATTGCACGGTTGACCGTCAGCGGGAACATGGCGAGCGCGTCACCAGCGAGGCTCTTCGCTCGAGCGGCGAGGCGTGTCCTGCCGCTAAGAGCCCTGGCGCTTTGCGCCAGCGCTGGGTCGCTCTGACCCTCCTCGCCGGTGCCTGGATCTCCGTAGACATACACACCATGCTGGGTGGTGCCCCATTGTCGCTTGAACCGCTCGAGCGTCTCGTGGTTCGACACGCCGAAGTCGAATCCAACGCGTTCGCGGGTGATGCTGTCCGTGATCATGTGCCAGTACAAGGCGTGATTGGGCCGCAGCGACAGAGTCCCTGGGTCACTTGCGTTATACATCAGCTCCACCGTGCCGGCGATGTCGTGAAACACGCCCCCAGCAATTACGGCACCGTCCTTCTTTACGGTCACGAGCCGCCAGTGAGCTCCCAGTCGGGCTCTCGCTTCTCGCAGCTGCTTCAGCCGGCGTGGAAGCGTACGATGGCGACGAATCGTCAACAGGTACAGGCGATACCATTCGCGCAGCTCCCGGTCGGACTTTGTCTCCTCTACCACCAAGCCCGACTTCTTCGACTTGAGGATGTTGCGGTAGAGGTTCACACTCGCTCGCTTGTAGCCGTCGAGCAATTCCTCCGGTGAGCAGTTCAACTCCAATACCTGCGTTGATGACACATCCTCGATCTGCGCACTGCCGCCGCCCTCGAGCCCTGAGCTCTGCGAGCGTACCGTCATCGACGATAGTCCCTCCCGCCGCTTGATCTCGAGCGCCGCCGTCAAGAGCGTGCGTTCGTGCTGGGCGCTCAGGGCCAATGGTCCGGCGGCCTTGGCCGTCGGAAGCGAGGAGAGTCGGGAACCTGACAATCGCAGGCCACTGCTCACCAGAGGCAGGACCCCCGCCAGCCCGCCATCGACTTCCAGTGCTATGTACCTAGGTCCATAGCGGTAACACGAGGCGAGGATCGTCGCCCAGGCACCTAGATGGTGAACCGTGGCCCGTGGATGGCTCTCAACGAACTCGTCCCAACGCCCATCAAGGAGCGGATCAATCTCGACTACGCGAGTTGTGTTAATTGAACGCAGAAGACTTGGGGCCATCATAGGGTGCTGACGCGCGACACATCCACGCATCTTGAGACCAAAATAGTAGTGTACTATCCGTCTGGGCGAAAGCATCATAAGCCTGTGTCCGGCCTCTGGGCCGTGGTTGTCCCGCTCCGGACATTTTCAGTTCCTCGCCTCGCTCGTTCCCAGTGCGGCGCAGGTCGCGCTCGACGGACGCGGCAACCGCGAGGCCGTCTGTCCCGTGGGACGTACCCGATCCGGAACGGGTCGAGCAGAGCAAGGTGGACTGTCTGCTAGCCGTCCACTCGCTGTTGCTCTCCCGCCAGGACTCGGCTCGTGGTCTGGGTGATTTGGAGAACCTGTTGGGTCTAGCGATCCGTGAGGTCTGCGCTCGCTGCGCGTTGACCGGGGAGCAGCCTTGCGAGCTGATCCTCCAAGAGGAGCTATACCGACGCGAAAGCGGCCGAGGCGGACGCTGGCGCGAGCGACATCGCCGCGATCCTGAGCAACCTCGCGCTACGGCTGAACAACCATGTCGGAGAAGGACCCTACGCGTACCTCACCGACTGGCCTAGCGGAACGATCTCGATCCGCGTCTCAGACCTCGAGTATTGGATCGCGACATCGGATCCTGTGCGCGACGACCTGTCAGGCAGAGGGTGTTACGCGACGCTGGCGGCGACCCGTGGGAGGCGCTGCGGCTGCTCGCAAAACCAGGTACATTCTCAAGCCGTCCACCCCAAATTTCGACGACTGCAGCACGCAAGTGATCTGGCAAAGCGGACCCGGTACGAGTGGGAATCGCCGAACCGCCGTCGACCGAAACTGCTGACACACCACTCCTGACTAGTACGATACCTGTTTGAACAGGCGGAGGACCGTGGCCACGATCAGCTTGAGCGATGATCGGCCTCGGAACGCCCGCGCGGCTGAGCATTCGCCAGGTTTAGTGGCAATACACCATCCACCAACACCGGCTTCGACTGGAGGCAGCAAGAGAACCTTCTGATGACGAATAAGCTGGATCACGCTGCCTACACGACTTGTTCGACTACTAGCGGTCCCTGAGTACGAGCAGGCGGTTCCCGCGAACAGACTAACAACAACCCCAAGGACGGCCACACCGCGTCGCCACTGAGAGTCGCGCCACGATAAAATCCGAAATGTTCATCCGTGCAGTCTTTACCCATCAGGATTAATGTATTCGAAGATTTCCGTATAAGCGTCGGAACTACCTTTTTCCAGTACACGTCAATGTTGGTGACTCCTTACCGCTGGATTTAAGCACAATAGCCCCTCCATAACCGTATCCCCACACCCACCCTCGGTAATGCAAGCCGGTGGCGCAGCCCGTGATTACATAAGCCTGATATGTACTTACATTATTAAAAATCTGGCCCCTGTTTCGCGCCTTCGTGATTGCATGCACCATCATCTACATTTGCAAATTTGCCGGTAGCAGGATTTCAACGAGAAGGTAGACCTCCAGTTGGAAGTGCGGCACGACCCGATTACATTTGAACTCGCCCACATCCCATAGTTCATTACCAGCAGGTTCGCCAAACCTTAGTTCAATCTTACAGCTAGTGCTCGAACTAGCGCACGCACTCGCACCAGAACATTCCCCTGTGAGTTCTTCGCTCGCGCCCACTGCACCGGCTCCGCCTTCCTGCGGCTGTGGCGATGGCTCTTCGCTGGGGACAGGCGCAACAGACTCCGCTTTTTCTTCTGCTTCGAGTTGCTTTGCTTTTTCGCGTTCAGCAATTTCCTGCAGAACTATCGACAGCAGCTGCCCGGTTGACGCCCCCATGTAGGGCGCTTCGATTATACCGACGCCTGCGCTCCCCTTTGGAAATCTTCCAGGGGAGGTATGGATCCGGGCTGTAGTGGCCTGCCGATCTCGGGAACGTATGTGGAGCCGTTTGGGTGCCCGCCCCTCCCTTTAAATTTGGGCTTCAGCGATGTCCAGTAGTTGGACTTGCACTAAAGTGGGGCTACTGTACACAATCGTACGACGGAATGCACATAGACGGAAATCAATTCGTATGATCGCGACAAGCTCTTGGCTTATATAGAGCTTAAGACCAGCGATTCGATGCCCGGCAGTGGAGGCTTCAGCGCCGCTGCGCCACCACCTTCGCGCCCTTAGAAGGCACCAGCACGATCGCCCGCCGGCTGGTCCGCTCCGCCCGGCGCTCGACCGGACGCAGACTGAGCGCCTTGGTCAGCTCCTCCAGCACGATTTTCGCCTCGAACTGGGCGAAGGACGCACCGATGCAGCGGCGCACCGAGCCGCCGAAGGGAAACCAGCCGCCGGCCGGAGGCCTTACGTCCAGGAAGCGAGCCGGCTTGAACGTCCACGGGTCCTCGTAGACGTCAGCGCGACGATGGACGAGCAAGGTGACCGGAACCAGGTCGGTCCCCGCCTGTAGTTCATAGCCACCGATCGAGAGCGGCTCGCGCAACCGCCGTGCCACCCCGCCCGTCGGCGGGTGCAAGCGCAGGGTCTCGGTGACGACGGCATCGCAGAACGCCCCTCCCTCCTGCGCCAGGCGGTCCTGGCTGACCGGATCGCGGGCGAGATCGTGGATCGCCCAAGAGAGCAGGGTCGCGGTGGTCTCGTGGCCCGCGATCAGGAGCGTCATCAGTTCGTCGCGCAGCTCCTCGTCTGAGAGGTGCTCGCCGTCCTCGTCGGTTGCCTGAACGAGCATCGAGAGGATATCCTCGCGCTCCTCCAAGTCGGTCAACGCGCGCCTGCGCGATATCTCCGCCATGATCTCTCTGTCCACGCGCGCGAGCTGGCGGCGAAAGGCGGGCACGCTGTTCAGGCGCTCGGGGCCCACCAGGAAGAAGAACAGGACACGTCGCATGTCGGTGACCCACGCGATCATGCCCTGCAACGCCTTTCCCAACTCCCCCACGCGCTCGCCCTCCTCCACGCCGAAGACGCAGCGCATGATCACCTCGAACGTGAGCGTCTGCATGCGCGGCAAGGCCGCCACAGGCTCGCCGAGCGGCCACCCAGCGATCTGCTTGGCGATCGCCGCGCGAATCGTCTGATCGTAGGCGCGCATGCGCTCTCCGTGAAATGGAGGCAAGACGATACGGCGGCGGTGCAGGTGCTCCTCGCCGTCGAGCAGCAACAGGTTGCGCCCTCCGAGCACAGGACTGAGCGCCTGGTTTGCCTCGCCCGAGTTGACCTCCGCCGGCCCGTGCGAGAACACTTCCTTGACTGCGTCCGGGTGGGCGACCGCGAGCCACTCCTGTCCGAGTATCCGCAGCTTGAAGATGTCGCCGTAGCGACGGTGGGCGGCCCAGAAGAAGCCGTCGGGATCGAAGGTGAAGCGCAGCGTATGCAGCAACACCGAGCCGCGCATCGTGGGTGGCGTCTTCGCTACTGGTGTGCCCTGCCTGGGTTGGGCCTGGGGCCTTTGCAACTCCAGAGTCTCGGTCATGCGAACCGCCTCCGTTCTATGGGTGGGAGCAAATCGCTTGCTTCCCGGTGGCAGCCGCACCCCTCCCTGCACAGAGGATCTTCCCACAAACCAGACCGGGGTCCAATAAAGCGTTATGCGGCTGCGCCGCTGAGCCATCGCTCGCGCGTCGAGCGCCTTACCAACAGCGCGCCCCAGTCGGCATCATCCATTTCGCACGGCTCGCTGTCGCTGAGGAACTCCTGCAGCACAGCCGCCAGGGCCTCGGGCTCTTCCAGGTGCGGGAAGTGTGCCGCTCGCGCAAGCGTACGGAAGCGGCTGTTGGGGATCGCCTCGTGCGCGCGCCGGCCATGCTCCACTGGGATCGTATGGTCGCGCTCGCCCCACACGATCATCGTGGGCATGGACTCGAGCAGATACAAACGATCGGTTGCGCTCACGCGCTGGCCGCGGACATCGATCACGGCGCGGAGCGTCTGTAGAAACGCCTCGCGCGCCTGCGGTCGCTCCAGCGGGCGCAGGGCACGTGCGACCGCCTGCACATATGCACCCTGGCGCACGCCACGACTGCGCAGACGTCCACCCACGTCCCACAGACTGGCAAGAAGCCGGGGATGGGCGGCGAGCGCCAGCGCAGCGGACATGCCTGGAAGCGCGGCGGTGCGCAGCATCGGGCTGACCTCGTGTCCGAGACCGCCGCTCGAGACGAGTACGAGGCGCTCCACCCGGGCGGGGAACTGGTAGAAGAACTGCATCGCCACGCCCCCGCCGAGCGAATGGCCGACGAGCGTCGCACGCTCGACCCCAAGCGCGGTCAGCAGGTCGCGGATGCTCGCCGCATGAGCCCCCAGCGAGTAATCCCCGCGCGGCGCCGCAGAGTCGCCGTGACCGATCAGATCGGGAGCGATGACCGTGTGCTCTGCGGCCAGATCCAGCGCGACCGACTGCCAGTGGCTCGAGGAGTTGAGCATGCCGTGCACCAGCACCACGGGTGGGCCGTCGCCAGCGATCCGGTAGACGACCCGGCGTCCATGCAGCTCAATCTGCCACTCGTCGAACCTCGGCACCTGGCGAGCAACACTAGCAATGGCACAAGCGGTGGGAAGAGGACTCGACGGCGACGCCGCGCTCGAGCTTCGACCATCCGGCTTCATCAGGTCATCGGTCGAGCGCAGCGCGCCATCCTGTCTACTTCGCCAATGCCTTATTTGAGCGTCATGTTGGGCTCGCCGGCAGCGTTGAGCCCAACGCCTGAGATGGTGCAGCTACCACTCTTGGGCGTACCGCCGTTGTAGGCCTGCGTCAGGCAGTTGCGCAAGGCAAGTTGCGCCCAATAGTTGGGGTGCAGGTCTTCCTGCAGTTCATAAGGGGGGAATAGCGCTGTGACGGTGCGGATCTGGTTTATCCACTCGGTCTCGTTCACGGCCCCGCTCTGTTTCCAGGAAGTGAGCCCCTCCTCCTCGAGCAGGCCAACCCCTTTTTCGCACAGCCTGCGCCCGTTGAAGGCTGAGGAAATGCTCATCGTCTTCAGGTTGGTGAGTCCTGCTTCTTCGGCGCCTTTGAACACCGCACCGTCGATCGTCGGCAGCATTTTCGCGTTGGCTTCGTTGGCATCGTGGTTCCAGAGTCCGCACCCTCCTACTTCCTGGCGCGTGTACCCTTTCTGCGGGTAGCGAAAGCCTTCTCCGTTGGGGATGGGCGAGGGGTAATTCTGCATCAGGATCGTGTACTGCGCGGTGGAGTAGCCCGCATTGCTCATCGCTTTGGCAACGTTCAGCACCGCGTTCTTGATCGCCGCCTGTTGGGTGGCGACGTTGCCGGGGGTGAAGTTGTTCGTCACCGATTCTTCTTCGGAGCAGTAGGCCGGCGCGAATTCGAACGAGAACAGGAAGTCTTCGACGCACGTCTGCACGATGCTCGCAAAGTTGAAGTTGTTGCCGCCAATCGAGATCGGCACAAGTTTGACATTGTGCGTTTTCGCGAATTTTTCGAGCATCAGCGCCTGCCCTTCGTGGCCGCCCGAGTTGTAGAAGTCAAGACCTGGCTTGAACTTTTCTTCGGAGGTAAACGAAGAGGTCTTGGCGCCCGAGCACGCCAGGTTCTCGCCGTTCACGCCCCCGCCTATGTAGGCCTCGGCGGACAGCGAGCGGTGGCAGCCGGGGATTAGTTCGGCGGTATGACCGGCGTTGTCGTCGTAGGCTTTTGCGCCGAGCGCGTCGATCTCAGACGAGCTTTCGTTGGTGTTGCCAGCCCAACGCCCCGCCTCGCCGGAGATGTAGGAATCGCCCAGGGTGACTACCCATGGCGTGCCTTCGCCGGGGCCGTCGGCTCGAGCCGGCGCGCTTGCGCCGAGCCCAAGCAACATGAGCAGAAACGTCGCAACGGTGGCGACCAGCAGCACCAAAGAGGGCCGCCGGCCGATACTGAGGGTGGTTGAAGCGTGCATCCGAACTCCCTTTCAATGACCCGCGCAGCGCCTTGCGCGCCACGCTGTGCGCCGGACACTAGCGCTGCATCAAAGTCAATGCAATGGAATTAGACGGATGAACGGTCAACTGCCCTGCAAAGGTTACGCGTTCGCGGCTCCCTCGGCCTTGCGCGCTGGCGCCTCTCCCCATAGCTGTTCCAAACGATAGAACTCGCGCGTGGCCGGCGTGAAGATATGGACGACCACGTCCAGGTAGTCCATCAGGATCCAGTCTGCGCTGGTCAAACCCTCGACACGGCGGGGAAGCACGCCGTGCTCGTGCTTGAGCCCCTCGAGAATCCCGTCGTGGATCGCCTTGGTCTGGCGCTCGGTGTTGCCGGAGCAGATCACGAACCAGTCGGTGTAACCCAGCACCTCGCGCAGGTCCAACTCCAAGAGATCCGCCGCCTTCTTGTCCTCCGCGTAGCGATGCACCTCATCGAGCAGCTCCTGAGAGCTCATCGCCCCTGTCCCAGGAGCACTCATCGTCCGGTTTCCTCCGAGCTCATCCACAAGCCCCCTGCACGGTAGGGGCGGGTCGGCGGCCGTAGAGCTCGTGCTCTGCGATGTAGCCAGCTACCTCGGCGCCGACGAGATCATCGACCGGCTCGCCCGAGGTGACGCGCCGGCGCACCAAAGTCGAGGAGATGTCGTGGCGAGGCATTGCCAAGAACGCAATCTCGCCGCCCAGCGGGGCGATCAGCTCGAGAACTTCCCGGCGGGTCGATCCATCGCGCTCGGCGATAGCCAAGCGCGCCAAGCTGAGGATCTCTTGCGGGCGGCGCCAAGAGCCAAGCGTTCGAGCCATGTCGGCGCCGACGATCAGGGTGAGCTCCGCCTCTGGTTGGCTGGCATGAATACTCCTCAGCGTATCGATTGTGTAGGACGGCCCGGGCCGCTCAAGCTCAAGTGTGCACACTCCCACGCGCGGATCGCCATGGGCAAGCAACCTGCACATCTGCAAGCGATGCTCGGCACCGGGATCCCACTTGGCCGGCTTGTGCGGCGGCACTAGCACCGGCATGAGTAGCACCTGCCCCAAGCCGACCTCCTCGATGGCTGCCTGAGCGAGGGCAAGATGGCCCAGGTGGGGCGGGTTGAACATACCCCCCAAGATTCCGATGCGGCGCCGGGTGGCGGTTGCCATGGCGGGGGTATCGGGTGCGACACGCCCGGTCCCGCTCGTGCTCCGAGCCTTAGACACGGACGTGGCCGGCGCCTTCGATGAGGTACTTGAAGGTGCACAGCTCGCGCAGGCCGATCGGGCCGCGCGCGTGGAGCTTCTGCGTGGAGTTGCCGATCTCCGCACCCATACCGAACTCTCCTCCATCGGTGAAGCGCGTTGAGGCATTGACGTACACGCAGGCTGCGTCCACGCCGAGCTGGAACGCTCGCGCACTGGCGTTGTCTCTGGTGAGGATCGCCTCGGAGTGCCCGGAGCCGTGACGAGCGATGTGCTCGATCGCCTGCTCTGTCGAGTCCACGAGTGCGACCGCCAGGGTCATCGCCAGGTACTCGATGTCCCAGTCCTCCTCGACCGCCGCCTTGACGCTCAGGCCGGCCTCCTCGGCTACACCGAGCGTGCGCCCGTCCCCGCGCAGCTCCACCCCGGCCGCGATCAGCTCGGCCAAGGCGCGGGGCAGGAACGTTGCGGCGAGATCCTTGTGCACCAGCAGGGTCTCCGCGGCATTGCACACGCCGGGACGCTGGGTCTTCGCGTTCACGATCACCGCCAGCGCCTGCTCGAGATCGGCCGAGGCATCCACGTACAGATGGCAATTGCCAGAGGCGGCGTAGATAACCGGCACGCTGGCCACATCCTTGAGCACCGCCTTCAACCCCTCCCCACCGCGCGGGATCAGCAGGTCGACAAGGCCATCTTGGGTGGCCAGCTCGGCCAGCTCATCTCGCCCTCCGCCGGCCACAAGTCCGATACAGCCCTCCGGGAGGCCCGCTTGCACCGCAGCCTCCGAGGCGATCGAGGACAGCATCGCGTTTGAGTGAGCGGCGCTGGAGGAGCCCCTCAAGACAATCGCGTTACCCGACTTCAGACACAGCGCTGCCGCGTCGATCGTGACGTTTGGACGCGCCTCGTAGACCACCGCGATCACGCCGAGTGGCACGCGCACCTTGCGTACGTCCAGGCCATTGGGAAGACGCTGCTCGTCGATCACCTCGCCGACGGGATCCTCCAGCGCGGCGATAGCCTCGACCGCACCGGCGATTGCCTCGACCCGCTTCTCGTCGAGCGCCAACCGGTCGAGCAGAGCCCCGCCGATGTCTGCCTCGCGACCGGCAAGTAGGTCCAGTTCGTTGGCGTCCAGGATCTCGACCATACGCGCCCGCAAAGCCCCAGCGATCGCCAGCAGAGCCGCATTCTTCGTTGCCGTGTCGGTTCGCGCGAGCGCCCTGGACGCGACACACGCGCGCGTGCAGATCTCGGCTACCGATGAGAGCACGACCGCCATGGCTCTACAGGGTACGACAGCCACACGGGCTCGAGCAGAAAGATGGGCGCCGTCGTTCCCCGAGCCCACCGACTCCTCCAGGGGGCCTCTGCCGGACCTGCCCACCTCATCCCTCAGGCGAGCACCATGTAGTCCCGGTGCACGGCCTCCTCAGTCGCCCGCGGGAGAATCTCCTGGACCGCACCCGACTTCAAGCCCATGACGCGACGGAGCTCCTCGGCCGAGTAGTTGCAGATGCCCTTGCCCAAGAGCACGCCTCCGCCACGATCGTCCGGCCGAGCGCTTTCCTGCCCTGTGGCTGCGCGCTCGGCGATCTCGACGGCGTCCCCAGCATCGAAGGAGCCGAGCACCTCGACGATTCCCACCGGCAGCAGGCTGGTGCCATCCTCGCGCAGAGCGCGAGCTGCGCCCGCGTCGACCACCAAGGTCCCGTGACTGGGCTTGGCATAGCGCAGCCAAAGCTTGAAGGATGAGTGGCGCGCCGCGCGCGCAGGGAAGTTCGTGCCCTCCACATGCCCCGCCAGCACCCCCTCCAGGGCCCCGGCGCGCACACCGTTGCAGATGACAGCACGTATGCCGGCAGCGGTTGCCATATCCGCTGCCACCACCTTCGAGCGCATCCCACCAGAGCCCAAGGGAGAGGTGGTGTGGCCGACCTCGATCCCCTCGAGCGCCTCGAAATCCGTGACCTCGGCCACGAGACGCGCATCGGGATCACGGCGCGGATCTGCCGTATGCAGACCGTCTGTGTCTGTCAGCAGCACAAGTAGATCGGCCGCAACGAGGATCGCAACCTGGGCCGCGAGGAAGTCATTGTCGCCAAAGGAGATCTCGTCCGTGGCGGTCGTGTCGTTCTCGTTTATCACCGGCACCACCCGCCAGTCGAGCAGCTTGCGCAAAGTCTGGCGTGCGTTGAGGTAGTGGGTACGCGCGCTCATGTCCATGAACGTGAGCAAGAGCTGTGCGGAGACGAGCTCGCGCTCGCGCAGGAGCTCGTCGTAGGCGCGATAGAGCTTGCCCTGTCCGACCGCACTCGCCGCCTGCAGCTCCTCGACGACACCCGGGCGTGCCGGCAAGCCCATGATTCGCACGCCGCGCGCGATCGCGCCGGAGGAGACGATCACGACCTCCTTGCCCTCACCGTGCAACGCGGCGACGACATCGCAGATTCGTTGCAGCACGCCGGAGCGCAGCTCTCCCTGCTCGTCGGCAACGATGCTCGAGCCGAGCTTGATGACCACGCGCTTCATCCCTGGAGCTTATGCTCCGCGCGCCGGCTCACGCCGGCTGGACACCCGAAGGAGCCGCAGCTCCTACCCAGACTCCTCAGGATCCAGCTCGAAGGCCACTCCGGCGATCTCCAAGTCGTCACCGGCCTGGAATCCCTCGGCCTCCAAGGCGCGCAGCACACCGATCTTGCGCAGGCGTCCCTCAAGGTAGGCCATCGCATCCTCGTTATCGATGTCATAGCGGGCCAGCAAACGCTCCACCCCCTTTCCGTCGACGGCGAATGAGCGGTCGGCTACCCGCCTGACGACGAAGCCGCTCGTGGCGGCCGGGCGGAACACCATGTGCTCGGCCAGCTCTGCCTCCTCGCCCGGGTGCCCGCCTGCCCACGCGCCGGAATCCGGGCTCTCCGGCGAGGCGGCCGGGGGAAGCGGGGGCACGCTGCGAAGCAACTCCGCGCCGAGCTCCTGTATGCCGGCGCCGGTGGCGCTCGAGGTGAGAATCACGGGCACATCCTCGCCAAGCCTTTGCGACCATTGCTCGAGCGCTTCGCTCGCTCGCTCGGCGGGGACGAGGTCAGACTTCGATAGGGCCAACACCCGCGGCAGCCCCGCCAGCCGCTCGTCGTGGGAAGCCAGCTCATGCTCGATCGTGGCATGGTTGACCAGCGCATCGGCTTGCTCGTCGGAGCTGAGCTCAGGCGCGAGATCGAGCACGTGCACCAGCAGCCTCGTACGCTCGACGTGGGCCAGAAAATCGTGACCGAGACCCGCTCCTTCGCTTGCGCCCTCGATCAGGCCGGGGATGTCGGCAATCACGAGCTGGCGATCTTCGCCGTCAAGCACACCCAGGATTGGGGACAGCGTCGTGAACGGGTAGCTTGCCACCTTGGGCGTGGCCCTGGTGAGGCGTGCGAGCAGTGATGACTTGCCAGCGTTGGGGAGTCCCACAAGGCCCACGTCGGCAAGCAGCTTGAGCTGAAGCTGAAGCCAACCCTCCTCACCGGGCAGTCCCCGCTCTGCGAAGCGCGGCGCTTGACGTGTGGGGGTAGCGAAGCGCTTGTTGCCTCTACCACCGGAGCCGCCCTTGGCGACAACTGCTCGCTGACCGGCAACCAGGAGGTCCCAGCGGCGTCCCTCCATATCCCCTTCCACGCCCTCCACCTGGGTTCCCGGAGGGACCCGCACGAAGAGCGTCTCGCCGTCGGCGCCGTGACGCAGCGATCCTTCGCCGCGGCCCCCGCGACCTGCGCGATAGTGGGCGGTGCGCCTGAAGCTCTGCAGGTCGCGCAGCGAGTCGTCGCACACGAGCACGACCTCGCCGCCACGGCCGCCGTCACCGCCGTCTGGCCCACCACGTGGCACGTGGGCTTCACGGCGAAAGCCGGCCGAGCCGTCACCGCCTGCGCCAGCCTTCACTTCGATCCTCGCGCGGTCGTGCAGCATCGTGCCAACCCTATGCGCCCGACTGCGCGGGCAGGGCCTCTCTCTAGCTGCTCTCGGAAAGCACGTTCACGACTCTGCCACGGCGGCCGGTCGTGAACTGTACAGTGCCGGCCGCTCGCGCGTAGAGCGTGTCGTCCTTGCCGATCCCGACGCCCGTGCCCGGCTTGAAGCGGGTTCCGCGCTGGCGCACGATGATCTCCCCACCGGTCACGCTCTGGCCGGCGAACGTCTTGACGCCGAGGCGCTGAGCGTTGGAGTCACGGCCGTTGCGGCTCGATCCGAGTCCCTTCTTATGAGCCATCTGTCTCCCCCTCGGTCTTTGTGGGCGCCTTCGCGGCGGATTCGGCCGTGGCCTTCGCGCCCGCGGGCTTGGCCGCGGCCGGCTTGGCGGAGCTCTTCGCGGCCGCCTGTTTGGCGGCCGCGGGTGGGTGGGCTCCGATCCGAATGTCGGTGACCTCGATCCGCGTCAGCTCCTGACGGTGGCCTGTGCGGCGCTTATAGCCGCGCTTGGGCTTGAACTTGAACACGCGCAGCTTCTCGCCGCGCTCGTGAGCCACGACCTTCGCCGTGACCTTGACCTTCTTCAGCCCGGCCGCGTCGAACACCGCGTCATCGGAGCGATAGAGGATCGGCTCGAGTGCCACACTTTCGCCCTGCTCCGCGGCAAGGCGCTCCACGAGCAGGGTCTGACCCCGCTCGACGCGGTATTGCTTGCCGCCTGTCTTGACGATCGCGTACATGTCTACTCCGAGGTTGCCTGGGCCTTTGCAGCCGAACGGCGCCGTCCGCCTCTGCGGCCGCGGCGCCGTGGCTTGGATTGTAGGTCATCCTGCCCCGGCTCGTCCGGTGACTGCGGCGCGTCCGTCTGCGACTGCTCCGCCACGAGCTGTTGCTCAGCCTCCTCGACCGGCGGCCGAAGGTCGACCGGGGACGGTGTCCCGGCGGACTCCCCCCCGCCCGGCTGGGACTCGCTCGCGACGGTTCGCTCAGCTGGTTTGCGTCTGCGCGGACGTTTGGCGGGTCGTGCCGGGGATCGCGGCGCGGGGCGGACGATCTCCCCGGCCTCGTCGAGCAGGAATGCGCTCGCGGCCGTGCGCCCCACCGTATCGACGCGCACCATGCGCTTCTCGCCGACATGGGGTGCGGCTCCCGCGATCGAGATGATGTAGCCGTCGAGCTTGGCCACAGCATCGTCGACGTCGTACATGTGCGGCTCGACGATGTCCACGAGCACCTCGTCGCCCTCGCGAAACGGAAGCGCACGTTCTTCGACCTCCTCGCGCGTGCCTTGGAAGGTGATCGCGAAGTGGTCGAGCGCGAGCCCTTCAGAGCCCTCAAAATGAAACGAGCGCTCAGTCAGAGCCTCGAGCGCGTGCAAGACCCTCGAGGCATGTCCGGTGAACTGGGTGCTGACACGCGGGTTGACCTGTACGAGAAACGCCTCCGCATCCGGATACTCCGCGACCAAGTCGCGCAGCTTGCGCTCGAATTCGATCGCGATCGTCTCCTCCGAGCGGATCACGCCCTCTCCGTCGCAGGTGGGACAGGGACGGCTCATGATCTCTCGCACCCCCTCGGTCACGTTCTGGCGAGTCATCTCAACCAGGCCGAGCCGCGATAGCTCCGCGGTGAAGGTCTTCGTACGGTCCTCATCGAGGGACTTGCGCAGCGTCTTCATCACGGCGTCGCGGTTGCGCGCGCGCGCCATGTCGATGAAGTCGATCACGATGATCCCGCCGATGTCGCGCAAGCGCAGCTGGTTGACGACCTCCTCGGCGGCCTCGAGGTTGGTCTTGGTGATCGTTTCCTCCAGGCCAGCCCCCTTGCCTCGCCCGATGAAACTGCCCGAGTTGACGTCGATCACCGTTAGCGCCTCGGCATAGTCGATCATCAGGTAGCCGCCGCTCGGCAGATCGACCCGTCGCGACATCACCCCGTCGATTGCCTCGGTCACCTTGTAGGCGTCGAGCAGAGGCTCAGGCCCCTCCCACAGCTCGACTCGCTCCACCAGCTCGGGGGCGGTGCGCGCGAAGAATGACACGAGCCGGCGGTGCTGTTGCTCATCGTCGACGATCGCGCGCTCGAAGTGCTCGGAGAAGATGTCACGCACCACGCGCACGGACAGGTCGGCCTCCTGGAAGACCATCGCCGGGGCCTGGGTGTCCTGTACGCGCTTCATCAGGACCTCGTGCAGCTTGTGCAGGTAGAGCAGCTCCCGTTCGAAATCCTCCCGATGCGCACCGTGCGCGGCGGTGCGAATGATCGCCCCTCCTTGTCCTATCTCGAGCTTTGCCGTCTGGCGGCGCAGGCGCTCGCGCTCTTTGTCCTCGAGGCGCCGCGACACGCCGATGCCCTCGCCGGTGGGCGCATAGACCATGTAGCGCCCGGCGATCGTGAGCTCCATCGACAGGCGGGCCCCCTTGGTCTTCAGGGGGTCCTTGACGACTTGCACGACGATCTCCTGACCGGGCTGGAGCAAATCGGCGATCTTGCGCCCGCCACCGCGCCCGCGCTTGGGTGCCTCCACGCCGGGGAGCACGATCTCATCGACGTGCAGGAAACCGTTCTTCTCGAGGCCTATGTCCACAAATGCCGCCTCCAGCCCCGGCAGCACGTTGTCGACCTTGCCCTTGTAGATGTTGCCGACGATAGAGCGCCCTCCGCGGCGCTCTATGTAGAGCTCAGCTATGCGATAGCCGGCTCCCGGATGAGCGGGCGGACGGGCGCTCGATCCCTTGCGGGCGCGCCCGGCGGGACGTGATACCCCATTCTGGGCATGTGGAGCGCCGGGGGTGCCGGCCGCCTCCAAGAGCGCCACGCGCGTCTCGGCGCGATCGACGCTGACAAGTACTTGCTTTCTCAATTTGATCCAGTCTTTCGATAGCTGTAGTGAGCGGAGACCAAGTCCCCGCGGCCCGCGTACCGACCGAGTCCCGTGCAGGCGAGCGCCGAAGCGTTAGGGCTCCGGGCGCTGCCTTGGCTGGTTGTGAGGGATCGGTATGCATCTTCTAGTAGCGGTAAACGCGGCCCTTCATCGCCTGCGAGGCGCTTGCTTGAACGTAGATCGACTGCAACAGACCTATGGCCAGCAATGTCGTTATGACCGACGAGCCGCCATAGCTCATGAGCGGTAGCGTGACGCCAGTAATGGGCATTATCCCAACCGCCATCCCTACGTTCACGAACACCTGGAACATCAGCATAGCCACAACCCCGGCAGCCACCAGCGAGCCGAACAGGTCCTTGGACATCACGAGGATGCGCAGCGTGCGCCATATCAACAGCGCGTAGAGGGATAGGACAAGCGCCGCGCCGACGAAGCCGTACTGCTCGCCAACCGCGGCGAAGATGAAATCGGTGTCGTCCTCCGGCACATAGTTGCCCTTGATCTGAGTTGAGTTCACGCCACGCCCCGTCTTCTGGCCGGCGCCAATCGCCACCTTCGACTCCTCCTGCTGATAGCCCTGCTTTTTGGAGTCCGTCGACGGATGCAGAAAGGCCGTCAAGCGTTCCACCTGGTAGGTCTTGATCACGTGCACCCCGGCCGCGGGCGCAACCACGAGCATGAACGCACCGGCCACGGCCACCAGCGCAACGAGCCCCACCATCTGCCGCCAGGAGGTGCCCGCCACGAACAGCAGCATGAAGGCGATCGTCATGTAGACCAAACCCGAGCCGAGATCGGGCTGGATCACGACGAACATTGCCGGCACAAGCGCTGCCAGCATCACTCGAGCCGTCGTCTCCAGATCGCGCAGGCGCTTGGAGCGTCTCACGACGAGTGCCGATAGCGCGAGGATCAGGAGCACCTTGCCGAGCTCGGACGCCTGGAAGGAGAAGAGCGGGAATTCGATCGCGCGCTGAGCCCCCAGGGCCGTCTTGTGCCCGAGCGCAAGCACTGCGAGGATGCTCAGCATCAGCGCGCCGTAGATCGGGTACATGAGATGGCGCAGGCGCGAATAGTCGATACGTGCGAGCACCAGCATCAGCACGAACCCGACGATCAAGTAGATCGCTTGACGGTCGACATAGTAGTGGGGGCTGCCTGGAACCGATTCGCGAGTGACCACGCCGAGCGTGAGGATCGAGCAGATCCCGAGGCCGATCGTGGCGAGTGTCAGCAGCGGGTCAAGCGGCAGCCTCATGGTTCGGGCCGTGTGGAGGGGTGCTTCCTGGGGCACCTCGATCGGGCTGGTGGCAGGCGGCGTCATGGACTCACAGGGTCTTCGAGGAGCCGGCGACGAACTTCTCGGGCTGGTTGAACCACTTCGAGGCGATCAGGCGTGCTATCGGTGCGGCCGTTTCGGCGCCGAAGCCGCCCTGTTCGACGGTCACGGCGATCACGATTGGACGGGTGGGGTCGGCGATGTAGCACATGTACCAGGACTGGTCTACCTTGCCCGTGTGCTGGGCCGTGCCGGTCTTGCCGTACACGGGGTGCTGCGCCTGGTTCCAGCCTTTCCACACTTCGAACGACGTACCGCCCGGCTGGCTTGCGGCCTCGTGGATGCCTTCCATCACGAGGCTGAGGTCGGAATAGTTGAGACGCACGTGACCGGCCGGTTGAGATATGAGTTCTTGCACCAAGCCGCCTTTGGTGTCGTCGATCTCCATGCCCAGATGAGGCCGCACGACCGTCCCGTGGCCTTCGTGCATGTAGGCGTTGGCGAGCGTCGAGTAGGCGACAGCCATCTGCAAAGGGTCGGTCAGTAGGTCTCCCTGGCCGACCGCCAGTTGCATGTTGTCGCCCACCGACCATTCCCGCACTTCGGCGACATAGCCGCACGAGGCCTTGTGTTCGCGGCGCTCGCACTCCAGCTCTTCCTTGTTGCGCCGTTCGCGCCACTTGCGGTCTGGTACAACGCCCTGGAACTCTTTTGGCAAGTCGATACCGGTTTCATGTCCCACGCCCAGGCGGTGGGCCATGTCCTGGATCACGTTGCCATGGCTGTTGGCGCGCTCGCCGGTTTCGAAGAAGTAGGTGTCCGAGGAGACCTTCAGCGCTTCCACCAGGCCGACGGCGCCGTAGTCGGTGTGGCCTGAGTTGCAGAACTGCTCTTTGCCCGCTTCGATGCACGGCCCGGCACCGAGGCCTTCGCTTGGCGTGATCACACCCCCTTCGAGAGCTGCCATCGCCGTGATCGGCTTGAACGTCGATCCGGTCGGATAGGCGCCTTCGGTGGCGCGATCGAACAGCGGACCCCCACCAGCTTCGTTGCCACCGATCAAAGCTTCGAACTGAGAAGAGCTAAGCGGTTTGGCGAACACATTGGGGTTGAAGGTCGGATATGAGCCAATCGCCAGGACCTGCCCATTGCGCGGGTCCATGGCCACGTAGGCACCCCCGTTTGCGGGCTTGCCGGTGGCCTGGGCGACTGAGATGCCTTCGCGTAGCGCCTTTTCCCCCTCCTGCTGGAGGCCCAGGTCAAGTGAGAGTCGGAGGCTGTGCCCGGCGACCGGCTGGGACACCGGCAGGGCGGTCGGTTCCGGTTCGCCAAAAGCGTTGACCTGCACTTTTCGCGTTCCCGGCCTGCCCCGCAGGTAGCGGTCGTAGTAGTACTCAAGACCTTCCTGGCCGACGATCGTACCCTGCTGGACACCGCGAAACGATGCCTGTTTGAGCTGTTCCTTGCCGACCTGGCCGACGTAGCCGAGCACCTGGGCTGCCATATCGCCGAATGGGTAGTGCCTGATCGAGACAGGTTCCTGGCGCACTCCCGGAAAATCGTTGTGGCGCTCGCCGAGCACGGTCAACGCAGCCCTGCCCGCGTCGGTCTTGATCGTGACCGGCGCGTAGGGAAGCGCCACGATTCCGGCTATCACACGTTCGTCGATCAGCTGCGGGCTCAGGCCGATCACCTGCGCCAGGCGGTCGTAGAGATGACGCAGGTGCGCAGCCGAGCGCGGCAGACGCGGGATCGGGATGTGGCGCAGATGAGCTTGACGGCGCAGGGCCCGCAGCTCGCTTCGCTCGCGGGCAGTGGTATGACCCTTGGAGTCGTGCAGATCGTCCTCGAACGCTCTCAATCGTTCCTTGGCCGAGGCGTATTCGCTCTCCGCTGTCGCGACCGCCTTCTGATAGGCGGCTGCCTCTTCCTTGACCGAAGCCGGTAGGGCACTGGGCAGGATCTGGACCGCATTGGTGACGCTACTCGTCACGATCGGCGTGCCCGCGCGATCGACGATGTCCCCGCGCGGGGCTGCTATCGGCAGGCTGCGCTGATCGTTCGCCTGGGCCTGCTTGACGTACTGTTCGCCGGTCAGCACCTGCAGATACCACAAGCGGAAGAAGATGATCCCAAACATCACGAGCGCGATGCTGCCGAGAATCGCTACTCGCAAGGCAAGTTGGGGTGAGACGGGCAGACGCGGCTCATTGGGCTTCAAGCGCTCGATGCTGCTCATCTAGCTCCTCCCCTGCTCTGGGAGAGCGGGCTGAGCCCGCCGGTCGTGTACGCACGACGACGGCGGCGACGTGGATCGTCGGGCAGGGCGCCTACGACGCAACGACGCACCAAAGCCCACATCGGAAGCGCCACAACGGTGTCAACGAGCACACCCACCACGATCTCGCGCAGCAGCTCCAGGCTCACCGGGGCATCGACGCCGAGCAGGAACTCGATCACCGAATAGCCCACCATCGCCGCGGTGGCCGCGGCGGCTCCCACGAACAAAGGGGTGAGAGCCGCCTGCGGATCGCGCAGCTCGCGCAGGCGCCCGGCCCAGTAGCCGATGATGGTGAACGTAAGCGAGGTGACGCCGAGCATCTGCATCAGCGCCAGATCGATCAGCAGTCCGACACAAAAGCCTGTAACCGCGCCGATCGTGGAGCCGCACAACAGTCCGACGAATGCCACGAGCAGCGGCGAGAGGTCAACGCTCACACCGAACACGGGGACCTCCGAGACGACGCTGATCTGTACGAACACAACCACGACCGAGAGCAGTGCCACGCGCCACACCAACGAGCCAGGCAGCCACGCGGAACCGGCCGGCACACCGGCGCCACGCACACTCACGGCTTGAATGGCTCGCCCGCCTGCGGGGCGCCCGCTCCTTGCGTGACCGTCACTCATTCCCTCACCCGCCCGCCAGTGCGACCTGTCCGCCCTGGGCTTCTTCTTCGGGGCCCAACTGATGCGCCGGGGTAAGGCTCGCGGCCAGACCATTCAACGATTCCGGGCGCGAACCAGAGCGGTATGTGAGCACCTGTACCACATCGAGACCGTGCAAGTCGGCGAGTGGGCTGACCTCGACGGACTTGAAGCCACTCTGTTCGCTGGTCGAGGTGACCTGACCGATCGGGATGCCCTTCGGGAAGAGCGATTCGCCCTTGCTCGAGATGGTGCCCGAGGTGACCACGTAGTCGCCCGGCACGACAGAACTCGTGGAGGGCAGATACTGCATCAACAGCCGTCCCGGTTCCCCGACCTCCGGCTGCACCATGCCGGGCTCCCCGGTTGCGCTGATCTTCGCACTCACTTCCACTTCGCTATCGGTGATCAGGCTCACGAGCGCCCCGTCTGAGACCACCCGTGTGACCTTGCCGATCAACGCTCCGTCGGCGATCACGGGATCGTTGACGCGCACGCCAGAGGAGGAACCGTGATCGATCGTGATCGTGGAGTACCAGATGTTGGGCGACTGGTAGATGACGGTGGCGGTGAGCGGACGGTAGTCGGCGATGCTGAGCGCGTTGCCCAGGTGATAGAGCTTCAACAGTTCGCGGTAGGTGCCTTCGTCCAGTTGCTTGGTCGTCAACTGCTGGCGTACCTTGGCGAGCTGCTTGCGCAGTTCCGCGTTCTGTTCCTTGGCTTTCAGCGTGCTGCCGAACCAGCCGAACAGGTCCCGGACCGGCTTGAGCGCCTTGTTCGCACCATCCTGGATCGGCGAGACCACGGTTAGAAAACCGCGCTGCACTGAGTGCAAGCCACCACTCGGGGCCTCCCCGAAGTAGGCGGTCAGCAGTATGAGGGAGAGCACGACGAGCAGTGCGAGCACCGCGCGCCTGCGCCGAACCGTCTTGTCGTACACCAGTGGGAACCTTCCGCTGTCTTCACCGGACAGGGTACTCGCGCGCCGGGCGCTCAGCGACATAGAAGCCAAGGCGCACCCACCTAGACAAACAGTGCCCGGGGTCTACCGGGCAGATCCGCCTCCGCCTTGCCGCGGAGGTGGCGACGAGAAAGGCTGCTGCGCTCATCGCCGCCGGCGGTTGCGCGAGTTGCGGTTGGAGCGGTGAATCGCCTCGAACTCCTCGAGCGAGCGTCCCGATCCGACGGCAACGCACGTGAGCGGCGACTCCGCCAGGTGCGCCGGCATCTGCGTCTCCTCGCGCAGGCGCTGGTCGAGCCCCTGTAGCAAAGCCCCACCTCCCGCAAGCATGATCCCCCGGTCCATGATGTCCGAGGCAAGCTCTGGAGGAGTCCGGTCGAGCGTCTCCTTGACGGCCTCGATGATCTGCGAGAGCGGCTCCTCGAGCGCCTGGCGAATCTCCTCGCTCGTGAGCACGACCGTCTTGGGCAGACCGGCCACCATGTCCCGCCCACGGATCTCGGCCTGGAGCTCCTCCTCCATGGCACAGGCCGAGCCGATCTCGAGCTTGAGCTCCTCGGCAGTCTGCTGGCCGATGAGAAGCTTGTACTCCTTCTTGGCGTAGTTGATGATCGCCTCGTCCATCTCGTCCCCGCCGACCCTGATCGATTGCGAGACGACGATCCCTCCGAGTGAGATCACCGCGACCTCGGAGGTGCCTCCACCGATGTCGACCACCATCGAGCCGGTCGGCTCGCCCACGGGCAGGCCTGCACCAATCGCCGCGGCCATCGGCTCCTCGATCAGATAGGCGGTACGAGCGCCCGCGGAGAGGCACGCCTCCTCGACGGCACGCTTCTCCACCCCCGTCACACCGGATGGCACGCAAACGACCACGCGCGGGTGAGCCCACCTGTTCTGGTGGACCTTCTGGATGAAGTGACGCAGCATCTCCTCAGTCACGTCGAAGTCGGCGATCACGCCGTCCTTGAGCGGACGAATCGCCTGAATCGTTCCGGGCGTACGACCCAGCATCCGCTTGGCCTCGATCCCGACGGCGTGCACCTCACCGGTGCGGGAGTCGATCGCGACCACACTCGGCTCGGACAGTACGATGCCGCGCCCGCGGACGTATACGAGCGTGTTTGCCGTCCCGAGATCGACCGCCATGTCGCGGCCACCGAATCCGGTTAGGTAGGTGAGAATGCTCATCTTGAGAGTCGGAGCACGCTCGGATCCGACTTGGCCTCGCCGGATATCCAGCCCCGGCGGGCAGCCGGGGCGTACCCGGCGGGGAGTCTAGCGGACGTCATCCTGCGCACCGCAAGCTTGACAGCGTATTTGCAGGCAGAAACCCCGCCTGAAGGTAGGCCATGAGTAGGTAAGCGAGAACGCCTAGGGCACCCGCGCGAGTAGTTCCGGCGCTAGATCCAGCAGAGTCGCGAGCTGCAGGCCGACGACGTTCTCATAGTCGCCGTGGATCTCTCGCACCAGCATCGCGCCGAGCCCTTGGATCGCATAGCCCCCGGATTTCTCCCGCCACTCGCCGCTGGCCACGTAGCGCCCGATCAGCTGCTCATCGCAGTCGCGGAACACGACCTCGGTCGTGGCAAGCGCCACTTGCTTCCGATCTCCACGCAGTAGTGCCACTCCGCTGAGCACCGTATGCGTGGCTCCGGCCAGCGCAGCGATCGTCTCGCGCGCCTCCCTTTCGCTTGCGGGCTTGCCGTAGATGCGCGAGTCGAGGGCGACGAGCGTGTCCACGCCGAGGATCGTCTCCTTAGTGTCGCTCAGGCGCGCCGCTCGAGCCTTGCGTAGGGCGTTCTCGACCGCTACCTCCGCCGGATCGCCGCGCTCCAGCTCGACCACATGGGTCGGGCGCACGGTGAACGACAGTCCCAAACGCTCGAGCAGCTTGCGCCTCTGCGGCGAGGCGGAGGCCAGCACGAGCGGTGGGTTCAGCTCCACCACCCGACGGTTTGCCTCAGCCGGCGAGCTCGGGAAAGAACAGGGCAGCCTCGCGCGTGGCCGACTCGGGCGAATCCGAGCCGTGGACCATGTTCTGGCCCATCTCGATCGCGAAGTCACCGCGAATCGATCCGGGCGCGGCCTCGAGCGGGTTGGTCGCACCGATTACCTGGCGGGCCGCCTTGACAGCATCGACGCCCTCCAAGACCATCGCCACGATCGGTCCCGATGTTATGAAGTCGACAAGCTCGCCGAAGAAGGGCTTCTCGGCGTGCTCGCCGTAGTGACGCTCAGCCGAGTCCCTGGAGACCGTCATGTGACGCAGGGCGAGGATGCGCAAGCCCTTGCGCTCGAAGCGGGCAATGATCTCGCCCGTGAGCGAGCGGGCGAAGGCGTCCGGCTTTACGAGGATCAGCGTGCGGTCCATGGTGTCCTTTGGGATTTGGATTTCAGGAGGTTCGCGGGCGCCGCGTGCTACGCGAGCGTCCGCTCGGCTTGGGAGCGGACTCGGGCGTACCCTCCTCCGCGATGCCTTTGGGCTCGGTGGCCAAGGAAGCCGGCTCCGATGCGAATGAAGCCTCGCCAACAAAAGTCGCCGGCTCTGGCGCTCGGACAGCTGCGCGCTCGGCGGCGCGCTCCGCAGCGCGCGAACGTGCCGCGCCGGCGCTCTCCAGCTCGAGCGCGTCGACATCGCTCTCGACCTCCGCGCCGGCCCGGGCCCGAGCCGGCGAGCCTGAGGCGGATGCTCTGCCCCGGCGTGCTGCCGTGCGCGCCGGCTTGGCAGCCGGCACATCCGTCTCGCAGTACGGGCAGATCGTCCAGGCACGGTCGAGCGGGCGCGAGCAGTTCGTGCAGCGCTCCTTGAGCTTGCGCAGGCAACTGGGACAGCGAACGAAGTCGCGCTCGATGCGATAGTCGCAGTGCGGGCAGAGGCTGTGGTCGAGATCGTGCAAGCGCGCTTCGGCTGTTTGCAGGTCCAGTTCACGCTCGCGCACATCCTCCAAGTACTCGGGCGGGCGCAGGATCATGTACACGATCGTCCCCACGAAGGGAAACAGCGAGGCCGCGGTGGCGCAGGCGATCAGCATCGGATCGGCGATCCGCCGCCGCGCATCCGCATATGTCCAATAGATGAGCGAGAGATACAGCACAACAGCGAACAGAATCAGCAGGTCGATCACGAGGCTCAAGCCGCTGCTTTCGATTCCGAAGTAGGCGATTGGTGGCATCGAATGTCCCTACGACGTCGCACAAGGGTGTCGGCGCATGAGAGCGCGCAAACCTGTGCTAATTGATACTAGAGGGTGCATTGAGCGCCTTTAAAGATAGGCGGTGCGTCCGGGGCTTTCCTGGACCAAGCTGGGCGCCGCGGGTCGTCGAAGCGCCTGGTGGTGGCAAGTGCGAGACGGCACGTGGCGATCCAGCGCCGTGTCCAGGGACGAATCCGGGCGTGCCGATCTTCTTGAAAGGCGTTCATAGGGCGGACGAGTTTAGAGCGTGCTCCGGCAGGAGCTCCCAAGTATCACAGGAACAGCCGCCCAAACCCGTAGCCGGCGGCGAAGAACACGAGGATCACGAGCGCCACGATCAGGGCGACCGCGCCGATCATCGTGAGTACGGATGGCCCCTCGTCGTTCATACGCCTCTCCTCCCCGCCACGTCCTCGGCCTGCTCAGGACGCTCGCCGGGGGATCCCAGATCGCTGTGCGCCCCAGAGGGCGCACCCAGAGGGCGCACGGCAAGCAGGCCCAGCTCACGAGCATGCGCGAGTAGGTCCCCGACCAGGTACACCGAGCCGGTGGCAAGCACGGCCGCTCCCCCCTCTTGTGCTCGCGCCCAGCTCTGTGCTGCCGCCAACGCCCCGGCCGGCTGTAGCTCGCAGATGGCTCGCTCGAAGCCGAGCTGACGGGCCAGCGAGAGCAGTGTTCCCGGCGGCAGAGCTCTCTGGCTGGGCGGAGCGGTGAACCAGGCCCGCTCGCATAGGGGTAGCAGTGCGGCGAGCATCGCGGCCGCGTCCTTGTCCTCCAGCACGCCGAGCACCAGCGCAAGCCTGCGGCCTTCCACGAGCTCCGGCAATGACTCCACGACGGCGGCAACCGCGGCAGGATTGTGTGCCCCGTCGAGCACGGTGAGCGGATCGCGCGCCACCACCTGCATGCGGCCGGGAACGGACGTGGCCCTAGCCGCCACCCGCACCGCGTCCTCGCTCAGCGGGATCTGGACGTGGCGCAGATATGACTGGGCCGCCAGACGCGCGAGCGCGAAGTTGGCGCGCTGGAAGGCGCCGCGCGCACCAAGCTCGAGCTCGGCCGGCGCATCCTCGGCGATCGAGAGCTCTGCGTCCCGTTCCGCCGCGATGCTACGGGCGAGATCGAGCACCTCGGCTGCCAGGCCTGCGCCGAGCACCAGCGAGGAGTGGGTGTCGAGCACCGCCAGCTTCTCGGTAGCTATGTCCGTGAGCGTCGGGCCAAGCCAGCGGGTGTGCTCTAGGCCGACGTTCGTGAGCACCGCAACCGTCGAGTCGATCACGTTTGTGGCGTCATAGCGCCCGCCCAAGCCTGCCTCTACCACAACCACCTGGGCCCCGCGACGCGCGAGCTCCCAGAAGGCCGCCGCCGTGAGCAGCTCGAACTGGGTGACGTGGTCATCCTCGGAGAGCGTCCGGTTGACCCGCTCGGCCGCCCACGCCGCCTGCGCAATGGCAGCGGCGAAAGCATGCGTCTCGACGTCGTGCTCGGCGATCTGGACGCGTTCCGAGTAGGACACCAGATGGGGCGAGAGGTAGCAGCCCGTGCGCAGCCCATGACGCTCGAGGATCGCGGCGATCATGCGCGTGGTGGAGCTCTTGCCGTTGGTGCCAACGACGTGGATCGTCTCGAAGCTGCGCTCAGGCGAGCCAAGCACCGTCATCATGCGCCGCATCCGGTCCAGACCGAAGCGCATGCCGAACAGCTCGAGCGAGCGTAGGTGGCGCTCGGCATGTTCAGGGCTCCAAGGCTGGCTCATAGCAACTCCAATTCCGAGCGCAATCTATCCAAGCGCTCACGCTCGCCGGCGACGACCGCTGCCGGCGCCTTCTCGACGAAGCCCGGCTTTGCGAGCTTTGCCTGTACGCGCCCGAGCTCGGCAACCAGCTTCTCCCTGGAGGCAGCACGGCGACGCTCGGCCGCACCGAGATCGAGCCCCTCGCCGCTGAGTACCTCCACTGTGCCACCCGGGATCGGGATCGAGGCAACCGGCAGGGACTCCTCCAATGGATGCCCCATGCGCGCGCGTGGGACAGGGACATCTCCAATAGGCACACCAGCACCCCCATCCCCATCCCCGGCCGGACGCTCCAGCTCCCCGGGATCGCCGCCGTCGTTCGCGGCCTCGTCCAGGACGAGTTCCAGCCGGGCCAGGCGCGCGAGCAAGGAGGCGGTCTCCTCGTAGCCCTCGGCGCACAGGCGCACCGGCACGAACAGGCCAGCCCGGGCGCCGACCGAGTCGCGCCATGCGCGCGTCAGCGTGACTGCCTCAATCGCCCGCTCCAGCGCAACCTCGGCGTCCAGATCGATCAGGTCCTCACGCGGGTGCGGGTAGCGAGCGCCCGCCAGGAGCTCATCGCTGTCCTGTAGATAGCGCCACAGCTCCTCGGTGACGAACGGGATCAAGGGGTGGGCCGTGGCGACCGTCTCGCGCAGGACATAGAGCAGCGTCTCGGCGAGGGCCGTGCGGTCATCCCCCGGAGCGCCCTCTGCCAGATCCGGTAGACGCTGCTTGACGATCTCCAAGTACCAGTCGCACAGCTCTCCGTAGACGAAGTCATACAGCCCAAGCGCCGCATGAGAGAAGTCGTAGCTCTCGATGCGAGTTGCGGTGTCCGCCTCTATGCGGGCCAGTCGCGAGAGGATCCAGCGGTCCTCGATCGCGCGGGGACGAGCAGCGGGCTCGAGTGTTTGCGCGAGTTGGGGGCCGAGGCTTGCGTGGATACGCGTGAGCGCGAAGCGGGCCGCGTTGAAAAGCTTGTTGGCAAGTGCCTGTCCCTGTTGGATCTTCTCCACCGAGTAGCGCACGTCCTGGGTCGAGGACATCGCGAGCAGCCCGAATCGCACCGCATCGGCTCCGTGGCGCTCGATCTCCTCGAGCGGGTCGATGCCTGTGCCTAGCGACTTGGACATACGCCGCCCGTCGGGTGCCTGGACGACCGAATGGATGTAAACGTCGGAGAACGGCACTTCGCCCGTCAGCTCCAAGCCCATCATGATCATGCGCGCCACCCAAAGGAAGAGGATGTCTCTTGCGGTGGAAAGCACCTTGGTGGGATAGAACGCAGCCAGCTCGGGGGTGTCCTGTGGCCACCCAAGCGTCGCGAAAGGCCACAGAGCAGAGGAGAACCAAGTGTCGAGGACATCTTCCTCTTGGCGCACCCGACCGCCACAGGCCTCGCAGCCCGCCGGCTCGGTGAGCGCCACATTGACGTGTCCACACGTCTCGCAGTAATAGACCGGAAGCCGGTGGCCCCACCACAGCTGGCGCGAGATGCACCACGGGCGGATGTTCTGCATCCAATCGAGATACACGCGCCGGTGGTTGTCGGGAACGATGCGAACCCGCCCCTCGCGCACCGCTTCGATCGCGGGGCCGGCAAGCTCCTCCATGCTCATGAACCACTGCAGTGAGATGAGCGGCTCGATGCGCTGACCCGAGCGGTGCGAGTAGGGAACCTCATGCTCGTACTCCTCGCGCGCGAGGATCCTGCCTTCGCGCTCCAGCTCTGCCACCACGGCCTCGCGTGCCTCCATCACGGTGAGCCCCGCGAAGCGCTCCCCCGCCTCGCCGGTCATGCGCCCGTCCTCGCCGATCACCGACACCTGGTCTAGCTCGTGACGGGCACCGATCTCGAAATCGTTGGGATCGTGCGCCGGCGTGAGCTTGAGCTGGCCTGTGCCGAAATCCATCTTCACGTAGTCGTCGGCGATCACCGGCAGATGGCGTCCGACCAGCGGCAGGATCGCGTGGCGTCCGACGAGCTCGCGATAGCGCTCGTCCTCGGGATGAACAGCCACGGCTGTATCGCCGAGCATCGTCTCGGGACGAACAGTCGCGATCGTTACCGAGCCGCCACCGTCCAGGTCGTAGCGGATCGAGTAGAGCGTGTCGATCTCGCGGCGCTCCTCCACCTCGAGGTCTGAGATCGCCGAGCGAGTGCCCGGGTCCTAGTTGACGATGTAGCGGTCGCGATAGATCCAGCCCTTCTCGTAAAGACGCACGAACACCTCTGCCACCGCACGCGCGTAGCCCTCATCCAGGGTGAAGCGCTCCTGCGAGTAGTCGCACGAGGCACCGAGCCGCTTGAACTGCTCGACGATCGTGCCGCCATAGTGCTCGCGCCACTCCCAAACGCGCTCCACGAACGCTTCGCGCCCGATCTCCTGACGAGAGACTCCCTCGGCGCGCAGCATCTTCTCGACCTGCGCCTGAGTGGCGATCCCAGCGTGATCGGTGCCAAAGATCCACTTCGTGCGCTTGGCGCTCATGCGCTGATAGCGAATCAGGGTGTCCTGGATCGAGCCGTTGAGCGCGTGGCCCATGTGCAAGGAGCCGGTTACGTTCGGCGGCGGGATCGCAATCGAATAGTTCTCGCTTGCCTGACCTTCGGGCTCGGCGTGAAACAGACCCGAGCCGAGCCAGCGCTCGGTGATCCGCGGCTCGACCTCCGCGGGCTCGAAGCGGGTGCGATCTTCAAGCTCTTTGATGCGCTCGCTCATGGGAGCGTGAGTGTACGGCGCTACTGGCCTAGGCCACCGAAGATGGCGAATGGGCGGGCAGGGGCGTTGACGGCCAGCCACATCGGCCACGCCGCGCCCTCCACCTCGACGCTCGAGCCCTGGGGGCCCTCCGAGCGCAGGCGCTCGGCGAGCGCCTTGGCGTCGTCCTCATCCTCGGCGCCGAGCGTCAGATGACGCCAATGGCGCTGCACGGGTATCCCCTCGGCAGAGAGGCGTTCGGCAAACGCGCGCGCGTCGCGATGAGTGGGCAGCGTGACGCGCACCTCCCACTCCGGGTAGCCCGCATGCTCGGATTCCTCGGTCTCCTCGCGCTCGAGGCGCTCGTGCTCGGCTGCGTGCTCGGCCGCGCTGCTCGGCAAGGGCAGCGACGCGTCCTCCCAGCGCTCCTCCTCGGGATGCCAGCGCCACGAGCTCAGCCGGGCGGAGATGCCCCTTTCCTCTAGGACCTTCTCAACCGCCGCGCGGGCGCGGGCGGCCTCCTCCTCGGAGTCGGCATACAGGAACACCTGCCCATCCTCGCGGCTGACGGCGACGTGCTCTGGACTTGGAGAGCCTCCCGAGCCGTCGCGCTCGTGCGCCTCCAGGGCGCGCAGCAGCTCGTGTGCCTGCTCGCGGGATGCCTCTACGCGGATGCGGAAATCGTCGTGCACGTGCTCAGCGCTCTCTTGGCTCTGCCATGGGGTGTGGATGCTAGCGAGCGACGGCCGGCCGGTCGGCGACTAGTGGTCTCGGGACACTAGGCCGACTCCTCGCGCAGGGAGCGCTCGGCGGGCTCCTCCGGGGCGGCTTCGGTGACGAGCGTGGGCGTCGTGCCTTTCTCGACGGTGTCGCGCGTGACCACGCACTTCTTCACGTCGCGGCGCGAGGGCAACTCGAACTGGACCTCGAGCAGGATCTCCTCGATGATCGAGCGCAAACCGCGCGCTCCCGTTTCGCGCTCCAGGCCCTTCTCGGCGACTGCCAGGAGCGAATCCTCCGCAAACACGAGCTCGATCCCATCGAAGGAGAAAAAGCGCTGGAACTGCTTGACGAGCGCGTTGCGCGGCTCGGTCAGGATCGAGACGAGATCGTCGCAGGTGAGCTGATGCACCGCCGACATCACCGGCAAGCGCCCGATGAACTCCGGGATCAGGCCGTACTCGATCAGATCCTCGGGCAGGCAGCTCTCGAATATCTCGCCGGTGTCGCGTTCCTGTTTGGTCTGCATCGAGGCAGCAAAGCCAAGGCCGTTGTGGCCGATGCGCCGCTCGATCACCTTGTCGAGGTGGGCGAAGGCGCCACCGCAGATGAACAAGATGTTAGTGGTGTCGATCGTGAGGAACTCCTGGTGGGGATGCTTGCGCCCGCCCTGGGGCGGCACCGATGCCTGCGTCCCCTCGAGGATCTTCAACAGCGCCTGCTGGACGCCCTCGCCTGAGACGTCGCGCGTGATCGAGGGGTTGTCGGCCTTGCGCGCGATCTTGTCGACCTCGTCTATGTAGATGATCCCGGTCTCGGCCTTCTTGACGTCGTAGTCGGCTGCCTGGATCAGCTTGAGCAGGATGTTCTCGACGTCCTCGCCCACATAACCGGCCTCTGTGAGCGCGGTGGCGTCGGCGATCGCAAATGGCACGTTGAGAATGCGGGCAAGCGTTTGCGCGAGCAAGGTCTTGCCGCAGCCGGTGGGGCCGAGTAGCAGAATGTTGGACTTCTGCAGCTCGATGTCCGAATCCTCGGACTGCATCATCTGGACGCGCTTGTAATGGTTGTAGACGGCCACCGAGAGCGTGCGCTTGGAGGCCTCCTGACCAACGACGTACTCATCCAGGACGTCGTAGATCGCGCGTGGCTTGGGCAGGTTCTCCAGATCGAACGCGGGCGGTGCGGCGAGCTCCTCGTCAATGATCTCGTTGCAGAGATCGATACACTCGTCGCAGATATACACGCCCGGACCGGCGATCAGCTTCTTGACCTGTCGCTGGGACTTGCCGCAGAAGCTGCATAGGAGCTGCTCGTTGGAATCGGTTGGTCTGGCCATCTTGCCTCTCTCCTCCTAGCAAACCATCCGCGTGCTCAAAACTAGTGCTCTGAGATAACGCGGTCGATAATGCCGTACTCCTTGGCCTCCTCGGAGCTCATGAAGTAATCGCGCTCCGTGTCCTTGCTGACCTGCTCGAGCTTCTTCCCCGTGTGCTTGGCAATGATCTCATCGAGGCGTTTGCGCACGTCGATGATCTCCTTCGCGTGGATCTCGATATCGGTGGCCTGCCCTTGGAAGCTGGAGGAGACCTGGTGGATCAGGATCTTCGCGTTCGGGAGAGCCATGCGCTTGCCCTCGGCGCCGCCGGCGAGCAAGAGGGCTCCCATCGACATCGCTATGCCCACGCAGATGGTCTGCACATCGGGCTTGATGAACTGCATCGTGTCGTAGATCGCCAAGCCCGCGTACACCGAACCGCCGGGAGAGTTGATGTAGATCGAGACGTCCTTGGTGGGATCCTCGGACTCGAGGTGAAGCAGTTGGGCGACGATCAGGTTGGCGATCTGGTCGTCGACGGGCGTGCCAAGGAAGATGATCCGCTCGTTGAGCAAGCGGCTGTAGATGTCGAACGCACGCTCGCCTCGCGAGGTCTGCTCAACTACCATTGGGACAAGTGGGCTCATGGTCCTCGCTTCAGTTTCGCTTTACAGGCCGGATTCCTTCAGAACATATCCCGAGCGGATGCTGCCTAGGCTAGCGGTCCGGAGTCCACAGTTGCGCCGCAGATGCCTCGCCACCCGCCGCGTCGCCCTGTTCCGCGGAGTCGGGCGTCCACAGCTTCTCGCGCGCCTGGGCTTGCTCGAGCGGTATCGGCTTGGCCTCGCCGGCAATTAGCTCGACAGCCTGGCGCGCAGCAAGATCCGCGCGGATCTCATCCAGTCGCCCGGACTTGCCAAGTTCGTCGAGCAGCTTCTGCGGGTCGATGCCCTCGCGCTCGGCGGTGGGAGTGAGTACCTCGAGCAACTCCTCCTCACTGGGAGAGATGGCCTCGGCTGCCACGATCGCAGCGACCACGGCTTCGCGGCGCAGGGACTGGGCCGCCTCCGGAGCCAGCTCGGCTATGAGCTCCTCCTCCTCTCGGCCGGTGATCTTCAAGTAGGCCTCACGAGAGATGCCGCGATGGGAGAGCGTGTGCAGCATCCGGTCCCACATCTCACGGGCCTTTGCCTGCACGAGCGTCTCGGGCGTGTCCACATGCGCACCGGCGACCGCCGCGTCGAGCGCGGCCTCGCGGAACTCTGCGTCCACGCGCTTGGCGTCGGTCTCGCTCAGTCGCGTGCGGATGTCCTCGGTGAGCTCCTCCACCGAGTCAAAGCCCATGTCCACGGCGAAGTCCTCGTCGACCTCGGGAAGCTGCTTGTGCTTGACCTCCTTGACGGTGACCTCGAATGAAGCATCCTCACCCGCGAGATCCTGGCTTGGGTAGTCGGCCGGGAAGGACAGATCGATAGTGCGGGTCTCGCCCGCCGCGGATCCCTCCAGTCCCTCCTCGAAGCCGGGAATCAGGTTGCCCGAGCCAAGTTCGACGAGCTGGTCGCGTCCCTCACCGCCCTTGAAGGGCGCGCCCGCAACCGAGCCCACGTAATCGACGACGACGAAGTCTCCCGAGGCAGCGGAACGCTCAACGGTCTCCAGGCGAGCGAGGCGCTCGCGCAGGCCCTCGATCTCCTGCCGGATCGCCTCGGCCTCGACGGAGACCTCGCGGCGGCCGACCTCGAGTCCCTTGTAATCGCCGAGCTTCGCGCTGGGAAGCACGCCGATCTCGATCGAGAACTCCAAGGCCCCACCCTGAGGGGGTAGGTCGGAGAGGTCGAGCTGGGGATCCCCGACAGTGACGATTCCCGCCGTGTCGATGGCATCGGAGTACCAGTTGCCCAGTGTGTCACGCACCGCTTCCTCCAGCACCACCTCGCGACCGACCTTCTGGATGACAAGCGGCGCGGGGACCTTTCCACGACGAAAGCCTGGAAGCTTCATTTCACGGCCGAGTTGGCGCGCCTTGCGCTCCAAGCGCAACTCGAGCTCCCCTGGAGGGACTTCCACCAGGACACGCACGCGTGACTCGGGCAGCTCTGTGATGGTTGTCTTCAAGGAGACTGGCACGGGGGTGCCACGATACCGTGCCGGGGAATGACCCCTCGCGCTCGCCCCATACCTCGCCTGGAGAGATGGCTGTGGACCGGACCGATCGGCCATCTCGTCGGCGGAGCGCTCGACTTCGCACAGGCGCTGGCGCACTACGCCCATGCTCGTCGTGTGGAGCGTCGAGAGCAGAGCTCGAGCACTGCGCGACGCTGAGTGCGGGGAGCTTCGCGCCCCGCTCCCAACGCGCGTATGCGCGCACGACGATCCTTGCCTGCCAAGAAAAGGCCGCGCGGCCCAGAAACCGCGCGGCCCATCTGCGTATGCGCGCTGCTAGGCAGCCACGCCGGCGCCATCGAAGGAGAGCGCCTTGCCACGCGGCACGACTAGGACCGGGGCACTGGCGTTCTCGATCAGGTTCTCGCTGGCCGCGCTCAAGGACACGCGACCCTCCTCTGCCTCGGGTCGCGAGCCGACGACGAGCAGGTCGACGTTCTGCTCACCCAAGGGGCCGAGGTCGGCGTCGAGCGAGCGCGCGAGCGCCTGGGCGGTCGCCTGGGCGCTGTCCTCGCCGACTACGCCAACGCGACGCACCTGGTGTGCCACTTCCTGAGCGAAGCCAGCGGGAGCGATGGCCACGGCCGCAGCGGCGCCTTGGAGCAGGCGCTGCGCGGAGTTGCCAACGCCGATGTGACCACGAGCAGTGTGGGAATCTGAGCAGAAGACGATGACTTCAGCGCCAGTCTGCGCAGCCAGCTTGCCGAGGCCATCGGGCGTGGAACGGTCGGTGATGACGTGGCGAGCCGCCTCGTGGCCGAGCAGCTCTGTGCCGCGCTCGAGCAGGACTTCGGCCTCGTGCTGGGCAAGGATCTCGCGGCTTGCCTCCTCTTCGGGAGCGTGGCGCACGTATGCGAGCGACACCTCAGCTCCAGCCGCGGCAAATACTCGGCCCAGCGCGATGGCGTCGTCCTCGTTGTTGGTTCCGTCGTAAGAGATGATGATCTTGGCGGACATTGTTTGGCTCTTTCTCCTTGTGCCGTTTTCGCCTGACTGGGATTGCTGTGTCCGGCTCCTGTTGCCGTACGGCGATCGTCCTGTGTGGCACGATCCGAGCTTGGACTTCTCCAACAGGGTTCCACTCCCCTGCCATCAGTACCAGTGAAATCCATAATCTGAGCTATAAGAACAGCTAATGTTGAATGTCGGTCGACTGCGTGTGCTCGCCGAGGTGGCCAAGCGCGGATCGTTCTCCGCGGCGGCGGACGCTCTCTCCTATACGCAGTCGGCGGTCTCCCAGCAGGTGGCAACGCTCGAGGCCGAAACGGGGATGACCTTGCTCGAGCGTCACGCGCGCGGAGTGCATGTGACACCCGCCGGACAAGCACTTGTGGAACACACCGAAGGCATCCTGGCGCGCTTGGAGGCCGCCGAGACAGAGCTCTCGGCGATCGCCGGCCTGCGCGCGGGGCGATTGCGCATGGCCTCGTTCCCCACCGCAGGCGCAACGTTGATGCCACTTGCGATCGCGACCTTCCGCTCGACCTATCCCGAGGTCGAGCTGACGCTAGCCGAGGGCGAGCCGGAGGAGATTGCACCCCGGCTGCGTGCAGGCGAGTTCGACCTGGCGCTGCTGTTCGAGTTCGACGAACCCGAAGCAGGCGAGCAGCTGAAGCGGATCGAGCTGTTGCGCGACCCCATGTACCTGGCCCTGCCAGAGGACCATCCGCTCGCGAAAAAGAGTGGCCTGCGTCTGGGCGACCTGCGCGGCGAGGCGTGGGTGCAGACCTCGCGTGAGAGCCCCTGCGCGCGGCACGTGGTGCGCTCCTGCCACGCGGCCGGCTTCGAGCCAAACGTCTCCTTCGAGAGCGACGACTACCAAACCGTCCAAGGTCTGGTAGCTGCCGGCGTCGGGGTCGCGCTGATCCCCGAGCTGGCGCTGTCGGTGGTGCGCGAGGACATTGCGATCCGTGCGCTCGCGCCGAGCCCGCCCGCGCGCCAAGTGATCGCAGCCGCCCCGACAGACGTGCGCCTAAGCCCCGCCACGCCTGCGATGCTCAGCATCCTCGAGGACGCGGCCGGGCGCTACGAGGCCCAGGGGAAGCGCACAGCCCCGAGCATCTGAACCTCCGGCTCCAGCTCGACGGCGAAGCGCTCCAGCACCAAGCGCCGTCCCTCTGCCATGAGCGCGACCACGTCAGCGGTCGTAGCGGCGCCGGTGTTCTCGATGAAGTTGGCGTGCTTGGGCGCAAAGCGCGCTCCGCCAACGCTCAACCCGTTGCAACCTGCTTGCGAGAGCAGCCAGCCGGCAGTTCTTCCCTCGGCCTCGGGCCCATCCGGGTTCTTGAAGGTAGAGCCGAACGTCTTGATTCCCTGCGGCTGGGCTTCGTGGCGCTGAGCCCGCATCTGGGCAAGCGTCGCCTTGACATCCTCGGGGCTGGCTGGGACGAGCAAAAACGAGGTGCGCGCCACGACTTCCCCAGCCATCAGGTTGGAGCGGCGATACCCGAATCCCAGCGCTCCCGGCAAGCGGCGCTCGATCCCCTCGGCGGTAATGACCTCCACCCACTCCAAGGTGTCAGCCAGCTGGCCGCCATAGGCGTTTGCGTTCATCCGCACCGCGCCTCCCACACTGCCGGGGATGTTGACGGCGAACTCGATCCCCGACAGCCCCGCCTGGGCTGCCCGTGCGGCAACCGAAGGCAGGCGAGCTCCCCCTCCGCACACCATGTGCAGCCCCTGGTGCTGGATCAATGCCAGCTTGCGGTCGAGCTTGATGACCAGTCCAGACACGCCCTCGTCGGCGATCAACAGGTTCGAGCCGGAGCCCACCACAGCAACCGGAGCCTCGATCGCCGCGGCCCAGGCAAGCAGCTCGCGCAGCTGGGCGTTGCTTCCAGCGCGAGCAAAGTATTCGGCCTCGCCACCTGTGCGGATCGTCGCCATGCGGGCGAGCGAGAAATCCCGCTGCACGATCGAGGGCGGGGTCTTTGGCGAGTCCCTAGACGCCATCGCGCCCCACCAGCCTTCGCGCGAGCGCATCGACATCGCCGGCCCCCATCACGACACAGAGATCGCCCGCCTCGAGCAGGTCCGCCAGCGCGACCTCGGCCTGCTCGAAGCTTGCCCTCCACAGCACTTGACTCTCACCTGCATAGGCCTCGGTCGTGTCCGCCAGCGTGAGCCCACTCACCCCCGGGTAGTCCTCAGCACGCTCACGCGCGGGGTAGACATCGAGCAGAACGATCGCATCTGCCTGTGCGAGCGCGGCGCCGAACTCCTCGGCCAAGAGAGCTGTGCGCGAGTAGAGATGTGGCTGGAATACGGCCACCAAGCGCTCGGGCTCCAGCGTGCGGGCAGCCGCCAGCGTAGCGGCCACCTCAGTGGGATGGTGGGCATAGTCGTCATAGACGAGGGCACCGCGCGGAGTCTTGCCAAGCAGCTGGAAGCGCCTGGCGGCGCCCGTGAAGGCAGTAAGCCCCGCGATCGCCTGCCGCTCATCCGCGCCGGCCAGCACGCTTGCCTCGAGGGCACCGAGGGCATTGAGAGCGTTGTGGACCCCTGGCACTGACAAGCTCACGCGATGACCCCGCCAGTCAAAGGTGGAGCCCCCGTTGCGAGTGTGCGGCTCGGCGAGGTCATAGAAGATCGCACGACCTTCGCGCAACTGATGCAGCTCCGGTCGGTCCCAGATCACAGCTGCGGGAGCGCCGGCAAGAAACTCGCGAAATGCCTCACGCAGTTCCTCCAGCGACGAAAATGTCGCATGGTGGTCGAGCTCGACGTTTGTGAGCACCGCGATATCCACGTGCAGACTGAGCATCGAGCGGTCGGACTCGTCGGCCTCCACGACAAGCCAATCCCCAAGATCGCCGGGCGCCCAATGAGAGTTCTCGAGCCCGGATCCAATAGAGCTCCCGACCAGCCAACTCGGATTGAGCCCACATGCGCGCAGGATGTGGACGATCATCGAGGAGGTCGTCGTCTTGCCGTGGGCTCCCGCGACCGCGATCGTGCGGCGCAGTGAGCTGAGCTCAGCGAGCAGATCCGCCCGGGGACGATCGGGCAGGCCGCGTTCGCGTGCAGCGAGGCGCTCGGGATTCTTTGGGAGGACTGCGCTCGAGTGGACTAGCTCGACGTCCGAGCCCGCTGGGACATTGGCGGAGGCGTGACCGATGTGGGCATCGAGCACGCCCTCCGCGCGCAAGCGCTCCAAATATGGCGTCGAGGTCCTGTCCGAGCCCGACACGCTTGCGCCGAGCGCGTGGGCGGCACGCGCATAGCCGCTCATACCCGCTCCACCGACCCCCACGAAATGAAGGCGCCGCCCCGCCCAGGGGCGCTCGCTCATCACCTGGCCACCCGCAGCAGCTCGCCTGCGATCTCCCGCGCCGCGCCGGGACGGGCGAGACGTCGCGAAGCGCCGGCCATCGCCGCTAGGCGCACCGGACTGGCCAAAAGCCCGGCGACCTCGCGCGCGAGACCGGCGGCACTTAGCTGGGCATCCTCGATCACGATCGCGGCACCGGCCTGGGACATCCAGCGCGCGTTGGAGCTCTGGTGGTCGGCGGAGGCGTGCGGATAGGGAACGAGGATCGCCGGCAATCCGTGTGAGGCGATCTCGAACACCGAGCCCCCCGCGCGCGCAACCACCAGGTCGCTGGCGGCGAGCGCTTCGGTGAATGCATCGATGGACAAATACTCGCGCAGGTCATAGCCCGCGGGCAAGGGCTGCTGTGAGAGCTCGGGATAGTCGCGACGTCCGCATACGTGCAGGACGTGAAAGGCACCCGAGCTGAACGCGCCAAGCGCCGCCTCGTTTACCGTGCGTGCCCCGAGCGAGCCGCCGAAAACAAGCACGCACGGCTCCCCCGGGGCGATCCCGAAGCGCGCCCGGGCGCCTTCGCGGTCGGCCTCAAAGGGCGGCACCGGCCGCCCCGTGAGGCGATAGCGCGGTGGCTTGCGGCCCTCGATCGGAAACGATAGGCAGACCGCCTTGGCAAGCGGGGCGAGCGCGCGGTTGGTGAGCCCCAGGTGGCTGTCCGCCTCGGTCAACACGAGCGGGACGCCTCGTGCGAGCGCCGCCACGCCAACCGGCCCGGCCACATAGCCACCGCCACCCATCGCGGCGTGGGGTGCCAGCTCAGCCAGCAGCGAGCGCGCGGCAAGCGTGGCCCGTGCGGCACGTACCAGCCCACGAGCCGCATGCAAAGGATTGCTGCGAGAGAGCCCTTCGACAGAGATCGTGCGCAAGGGATATCCGGCGGCGGGCACGAGTTGCGCCTCCGCACGCTCGCCGCCGATGAACGTGACGCTCGCCCCCTCAGCGCGCAGCGCGTCGGCCACCGCCAGTGCCGGAATCACGTGCCCGGCTGTCCCGCCGGCGGCTATCACGATTCTCTTCAGCGCTTTGCCCACGGCCCCATCGTGCCGGTTCCCGAGCTTGGGCGTCGGCTACTCGTCGCCCAGGCGCCTCGGCGTCGCGCGCTGGGCTGGAGGACTTCACCTGCGAGCGTCGCCGCTGCCCGGGCTCCACAGCTCGCATGTGCGCGGTCCCACCGGCGGCGACGTTGAGCAACAGCCCCATCGCCGCGAGCGTGACGATCAGGCTGCTCGCCCCGTAGGAGACGAAGGGCAACGGCACCCCCGTGAGCGGCGCGAGCCCCAAAACTGCGAACACGTTGAGCAGCGCCTGGGAGACGATCAAGGACGTCATCCCGACAGCGATCAGGGCACTGTGCAGGCTACGGGCGGCCTTCGCGGCACGCAATCCTGCGTAGGCGATCAAGCCATAGAGAAACAGCAGCGAGAACATTCCCACGACTCCGAGCTCCTCACCGATCACGGCCAAGATGAAGTCTGTGTGAGCCTCCGGCAGGTAGAAGATCTTCTGCACAGACTCGCCGGGGCCGACCCCGAACAGACCGCCCGAGCCGATCGCTATCTGCCCCTGCACGGCCTGAAAGCCGCTGCCCGAGGCATGCGCCCAAGGGTCGATGAACGAGGTGAGCCGCGCGCGCGCATAGGGACGCGCGATTGCATACAGCGCCACGATCCCGAGTGCGGAGGCGCCGATGATCGCCAGGTTGCGCGCAGGAATGCCGGCTGCCACGAGCAAGGTGCAGGTAGTGAAGGCGATCACCATGGCCGTGCCCAGATCGGGCTGGGTGGCGACCAGCAGACAAGCGACTCCCGCCACCGCAAGCAGCGGTTTGCACAGCTCGCGCAGGTCGTGCACGCGCTGGGGACGCCGCGCGAGCAGGGCGGCGCCATAGAGTACGAGGGCCAGCTTGAGCAGCTCCGAGGGCTGGAACTGGAGCGGACCGCTGCCGATCCAACGACGCGCCCCGTTCACACTCACACCCACGTGCGGGATGTGCACGGCCAGCACGAGCGCAAACGAGAGCGCCAGCATCGGTCCGACGAGACTCTGCACCCGAGCGATCCCGTCGCGCGCGAGTATGCGCATCAAGATCAGGCCAAGCGCCCCGTAGACGACGAACTTGACGAGATAGCCGGTGCCGCTGCCCTGGCCCTGGAGCAAGGTGCTCGCTGAGGAGGAGCTGTAGACCATGACCGCACCGAACGCGAGCAGGCAAAGCGTGGCGGTCAGCAGAATGCGCTGCTCCAGCGTTTGTGCGGGCGCGATGCGGGAGGAGCTCCCAGCCCGCGATTTGCGAGCTGCGGAAGGGTTTGAGCGCCGCGCGGCTGCTGCCATCAGAGTTCACTTCGACGCCGACGCGGCGATGCCTCCAAGCTGTCCGCATCGTCCTCTAGCGCCGGCACCGCCCAGACGCCGCTTGTCCGATTGCGCTCCCCTCAGCGATCAGGGTCCTTCCAGATTCAGCACCAGCTTGCGGAAGCACTCGCCGCGAGCTTCAAAGTCCGCGAACTGGTCGAAGCTCGCGCAACCCGGTGAGAGCAGGACTGTCTCACCGCCGCGAGCCGCCGCGCCAGCCTCGGCAACGGCCCTTTCCAGCTCTTCGCAGTCGTGCACTGGCGTGCTGATGCCCTGCAAGGCTCGAGCTATTGCGGGTGCATCTTCTCCAATTAGGTATACCGCCCGGCAACGCTTCTGCACCGAGGCCCGCAGCGGGGTGAAGTCCTGGCCCTTGCCCTGCCCCCCTAGGATCAGGTGTATGGGGTGAGCCCCGTCCTGGGCGTCACCCGCGACCGCCTCGAGCGCCACAAGCGTGCTTGCGACGTTCGTTGCCTTGGAATCGTTGACGAATGAGACGCCGTCTACATCGGCGATCTCCTCCAGGCGATGGCGCACACCCGCGAAGCTACGCAGCCCGTCGCGCACGCTGTCGAGGTCGATCCCGCGTGCCAAGCACACAGCCGCGGCCGCCATCGCGTTCTCCATGTTGTGGCGTCCACGCAGCGCCAGCTGCTTCGCAGCGACTAGCGGCCGGCCTTCCCAGCAGAGGACTCCGTCCTGCTCGGAGAGCTGCGCATCTGGACCGCTGCCAAAGCTCACTCGTCGCGCCGCACCGACCGGCTTCTCTGGCTGGAAGCCAACCGGCACCACCGCTAGGTCTTGAGCGCCCTGGCGTGCGAATATCTCTAGCTTGGCCGCCAGATATGCCGCGAGCGTCCCGTGTCGGTCGAGATGGTCGGCCGAGACGTTCAGCAGCACAGCAGCCTCGGGGGAGAACGCGAGCGTGTCCTCGAGTTGAAAGGAAGACACCTCGCATATGATCGTGACCTGCTCCTCGACACGGTCGACGAGTCCGCTGAGAGCAGCCCCGACGTTGCCCGCCACGACCGCCGACAGTCCCGCCTGGCGGTGGATGTGGCCGATCCACTCCACGGTGGTCGTCTTGCCGTTCGTGCCGGTGACGGCGATGATCTCGCCCGGCAGCATCCGCCACGCGAGCTCTAGCTCTCCGAGCACGCACAGCCCGCGCGAGCGCGCCTCCAAGATGACCGGCGCCTGCGCGGGGACCCCGGGGCTCTTGACGACGCTGTTCACGCGCTCGAGCAGCGCTGTCCCCTGCTGTTCGAGATGTAGCTCGACGCCTGTGCCACTCAGAGCATCCAGCCCGGCAGGCATGCCGGCATCGACGCCGACGACCTGCTCACCGCGTGCCCGCAGTGCCAGCGCGGCGGCGATGCCGGAGCGGGCGAGGCCGACCACGAGATGGGGACCGGGCGGGAGATCGGGCCGCGGCTTCACCTCGGGGGCGCTCCTTCGCGGCTTGGCTCATTCATCGCCGCGAAGCGCGGCGATTCATCCCTGCCGCAAAGCGTGCGGGCCCATCCATCGCCGGTGAGAGCCTCGAACCCACGCGTCAATGAAGGAGGCTTTGACGGTAGATGGTGAAGCCGATCGCGCAGCAGATCGCGGCGACGATCCAGAAGCGCAGGATGATCTTCGTCTCCGACCATGCGCGCAGCTCGAAATGGTGGTGGATCGGCGCCATCAGGAAGACTCTCTTGCGCGTCATCTGGAAGGAGATCACCTGGATCACCACCGAAAGCGCCTCGATCACGAAAATGCCACCGAGCAGGATCAAGAGTACCTCGGTCTTGGTCATCACTGCCAGTCCCGCAATCGCCCCACCGATCCCAAGCGAGCCCGTGTCGCCCATGAAGATGGTCGCCGGGAAGGCGTTGAACCACAGGAAGCCGATGCAGCCGCCGACGAGCGCGCCGGCGAGCATCGCCAAGTCGAAGTCTTCGGCAATGAACGTGATGCCGATGTAGGCGAGCAGGACGATCGCCCCGCAGCCCGCGGCAAGGCCGTCGAGGCCGTCGGTCAGGTTGACAGCGTTCGTGGTGCCGGCGACCACGAGATAGATCAGGACCGGATAGAAAACGCCCAGGTCGATCTGGTAGTCGACGAAGCGCAGGCGCAGCGTCGATGCGAGGTTGGCCTCGTGCCGCGCGATGTACCACAGGCCCAGCGAGATAGCGATCGTGATCGCAAGCTTCGTACGGCCGCGCAATCCAAGCGAGCGGCGCTTGACGAGCTTGGTGTAGTCGTCGGCGAAGCCCAGCAAGGCGCACGCGATCGCTGTCCCGAACACGCCTACAGAGCGCCATTCGAAGTCCGTCAGAATCAAGTAGGGAATCGCGACCGCCAGGAAGATGATGATCCCGCCCATCGTGGGGGTTCCCGCCTTCTCGTGATGACCTTGGGGCCCGTCCTCGCGGATGTGCTGACCGAACTCGCGGTTGCGCAGGAACTCGATGAACTTCGGGCTAAGGAAGATGCAGATGAGCAGGGCGGCGGTGCCACCGATCAGGATGCGCCCCATCAACCGATCCCCACATCCCTCGCAAACGGCAAGACTCCCTCGATCCCACCTGTGGGCGCAGTCCGCGGCCGGTCTATCGCGCGGCCCATCAGCCGACCCGTGCACCCAGCGCTTCGCGCGCGACGGCGACGTCGTCGAATGGCACCTTGACGCCACCGGCGAGCTCCTGGCCCTGCTCATGGCCCTTGCCTGCGATCACGAGGACGTCGCCGCTCTGCGCGAGTGCCACCGCTCGCTCGATCGCGGCACGACGATCGACCTCGGCCGCCACCGGCGGAGCGCCGGGCGGACGGGGAGCCCCACTCGCACCGTCCATGATCTCGGCGATGATCGCCTCGGGGTCCTCCGAGCGCGGATTGTCGGAGGTCACGAGCAGCACATCGGCGAGCCGTGCTCCGATCTCCCCCATCAGCGGGCGCTTGCCGCGGTCGCGATCGCCACCCGCCCCGAAAACGCAGATGACGCGCCCGTGGCCGACTTCGTGGGCTGTACTGAGCACGTTCTGGAGCGAGTCCGGCGTGTGGGCGTAATCGACGAGCACCGCGAATCCTTGGCCCTCGTCGACGGCCTCGAGGCGTCCCGGTACGCGCACGCCCCGCTCGAGTGCCGCCACGCTCGTGTCGAGCTCGACGCCCAAAGCATGCGTCACGGCGAGTGCCCCAAGGGCATTGGCGACGTTGAAGCGGCCCGGCAGCGGCAGCGAGAGCTCGCGTACGCCCGCGGGTGTGCGCAGCTGAAAGCGCGAGCCCGCAAGGTCCACCTGCACCTCACAAGCGCGATAGTCGGCCTCCGAGTCGATCGCGAACGTGACCACGTGCTCGAGCTCGGCCGCCAGCCGCCGGCCGTAGGGGTCATCGATGTTGATAACCGCGGTCTCCGGCCGATCGGCCGCGGCAGCAGGAAGGAACAGCTTCCGCTTGGCTTGGAAGTAATCCTCCATCGTGCGATGGAAGTCGAGGTGGTCTTGGGTCAGATTGGTGAAGAGCGCCGCAGCGAAGCGAGCTCCGTCGGTACGTCCGAGTGCAAGCGCATGCGAGGAGACCTCCATCGCGCAACAACGCTCCCCCCCGTCGAGCATCGCGCGGAAGTCAGCCTGCAGGTCGAGCGCCTCGGGGGTCGTGCGCGTTGCGGGCCGGTGCGAGCCGGCCACTCGCGACCCGACTGTCCCAAGCAGGCCACAGCGCTCGCCGCCTGCCTCCAACAAGGCCCGCACGAGATGCGCCGTGGTTGTCTTGCCGTTCGTGCCGGTGACGCCGACGACGCGTAGCTCGGAGGTCGGATAGCCGTAGAAGCGCGCCGCCAGTGGCCCCATCGCCGCGCGCGAGGACTCGACCAGGATCTCAGGAGCACCAAGGCCAAGCGCTCGCTCCACGACCAGCGCCGCGGCTCCCGCCGTGAGCGCCTTGGGGGCATAGTCGTGGCCGTCTCGCTCATAGCCGGGAATGCAGAAGAACAACGTTCCCGGTGCGACGGCGCGACTGTCATAGGCCAACCCGGTTATCTCCAGTGGCTCGCGGATCGGCGAAATAGCCCGAAGTCCGGGGACGTTGTCGGCCGTCAACTCTTCGAACCTCATTGCTTTGCGCCCTGCGATGGCAAGAAGCGAGAGTCTAGGGCTCGGGCCAGAGGGGATCGTCGTTGGCAAAAGAATCCCCTCTCAGCGCGCCTGAGGGGCTAGCAGCGACAAGCATCGGCTATCCAGGAGAGATGCCGAGATAGGGCAGCGCGAATTCCATGATCTGACCGAATGCGGGCGCGGCGACGACACCGCCGTAGATCGAGCCGGTCTGCGGTTCGTCGATGATCACCGCACACAGGAGCTTCGGATCGGACGCCGGCGCGAAGCCCACAAACGAGGCCACGTAGGCGCTTTTCGAGTATTCGCCGGTCTTGGGATCGATCTTGCTCGCGGTGCCGGTCTTGCCGGCCAGCTGGTAACCCGGGATCGAGACCTCGCTGGCGGTACCTCCGGGCGCGAGCACCCCCTTGAGCATGCTGCGCAGCTCAGCAGCGGTTGTCGTGGAGATGATTCGCCGGCCGGCCGGCTCGGGGACAGGCCGGCCGCCAATCTGGCTGACGATGTGGGGAGAGCGCAGAATCCCTCCGTTGGCAATCGCCGAGTAGGCCGTTGCCATCTGAATCGGTGTCACGAGCTCCCCTTGGCCGATCGGCAGATTGCCCATCGATGAACCCGAGTAGCGGTTCAAAGGCAGCGTGGCTCCACTTTCCTCCCCCGGTAGCCCCACGCCGGTCGGAGCACCGAAGCCAAAGCGGTGAACCCAAGTGTTGAATTTGTCCCTGCCCTCGAGCAGCCCGATCTTGATCGCGCCTACGTTGCTCGACTGGGCAAGGATCTGGGAAGTGGTGAGCGACTCGCCGGGATGTTCGGTGTCGTCGTGGATCGTGCGCCCCCCCAGTTCGATCTGGTCGGGTATTTCAAAGCCACTTTCCGGGGTGATGCGACCTTCCTGGAGTGCACCTGAGACGACCACCGACTTGAAGGTCGAGCCCGGTTCGTAGTTGAAGCTGACTGCCCGGTTCTGCAGCGCTTCGATCGCCTTGGCTCCCGGATCATTGGCGTTCACCAGCGGCCAGTTGGCCATCGCGAGGATTGCGCCCGTGCGGGGGTTCATCACGATCGCGGTGGAGTCCTTCGGCTGGAATACCCTGCCGACCGCACTCAAGACGTCTTCTGCTCGCTGCTGGATGTTGGCGTCGAGCGTGAGCTCCACGGAGGAGCCCGCCTGCTCGTGGTGGGTTTCAGCGATCGAGATCGGCTGTCCGATCGCGTCGCTCACGACGCGGCGCTGACCTGCGTGCCCGGCGAGCGCCGAGTTGAGCGAATACTCGAGGCCCATCCGTCCCGCGCCTTCGTGTTCTGTGCCCACGATCCCCAGCACCTGCGCGGCGAGCGTGCCGCGCGGATAGACACGTCGCATGACTGGAGCGCCTTGTACTCCGGGCAGCTTCAGCGCCAAGACCTTGTGTGCCGCGTCGTAGGGGAGCGAGTGGGCTAGATAGACAAAGCCGGTGTGCTCGCTGAGCTTGGTGAGCACCTGCGCCCGGGTGAGACCAAGCAGCGGCGCAAGCCGCTGGGCGACCGCAAGCGGGCGCTTGATCAGATAAGGATCGGCCGTGAGTTCCTGGGCGGGTTCTGAGATCGCGAGCGCCACGCCGTTTCGATCGGTGATCGTGCCGCGCTGGGCGGGCACGACTTCGTTGGTGAGCTGCTGCGTACGCGCCGCTCGGCGCAGTGCCCCGGCGTGAGGTCCGCCGAGATAGAGGGCACGTGCGCCGGCGAGCAGCAGCAGCACGAAGAACAGCGTGAACAGCTTTCCCACACGATGCTGGACGACCGCCACCGGCTATCCCCCAGCGCCTGAGGAGGAGGGTTCTGTCGAGCCGCCTGTCGCGGTCGTTGTGGCGGCGGCGGCGGTCGCGCCTGACGCGGAGCTCGTTTCGCTTTCTGCCGAGGAAGTGCCGCTACCGGCTGCGGCGCTCGATGCTTCCGTCGAAGATGAGCCGCTGGCAGAGCTTGCTTGATTCGTACCAGCCGCCGCGGCCGTTCCCGTCGAGTCGTTGGCTGCGCTCGATTCCGAAGCGGACGATTCTGAGGCAGACGATTCCGAGGCAGAGGATTCGGTCGTTGCGGTCGATTCAGTCGCGCCAGCCTGGCTGCCCGCGGATGCCTGGATGGGCGCCGAGAGCGCCGATGCCGCGCGAGCCACGTCGGCAGGGGCAGCCTGCACGAAATGAACGGTTCCCGCCGGGGCCAGCGTCATCCCCGCCGCAGCCGCCAAGGGCGCCACGCGGATTTCAGCCGAGTACATCGAGTCTTCGATGCCCAGTTGCGCGTTTTCGCGCTGGAGGGTTGCCTCACGCGTGAGCGTACCCCCGATCCCGGTGTTCAGCTTGAGCACGACGAGCTGCATCGCGACTATCCCGATCAGCGAGAACGCGAGCAGGCCGATCCATATGCGTCCGCGAATCAACCTGTCGAGCAGGGCACTGGCGGAGACGGCTTCAAATACCCCCACCGTCCTCAGAGCGATGCCCGGCGACTCGTGGGCCGAGCCGCGTGAGCCGTTACGCGCGGGGGCACGGCGCGGCTTGGAAGCCGGGCGCGCTGGGTGCTGTCGCGGCAGGGCGACGCCGGGCGCCGCGACGGCCACCGCGGTCGCTACTCGAGCGGATCCGGTGGGACGGGTGGGACCCGATATCCGACGCGGATGACGCACGACCGTCCTGCGCGAGCCCGGGGCCGTGCGAGCGAGCGAGCGGGATGCGGCGGTAGCAGCGGGCGGGGTCATGCTTCGCCTCCTGTGGGTGTGGACGGGCCTGCCAGCTTCTCGGCAGCACGCAGACGCGCCGAGGAGGCGCGTGGGTTGCGCGCGATCTCGGCAGTAGAGGGCACAATCGAGCTGCGCGTGAGCAAAGCCGCTTCGGGCTCGCGCCCACAGCCGCAGACCGGCAGATCCGGCGGGCAGATACAGCCGCGCGCCCGCTCAGCCAAGAAGCGCTTCACGCGACGGTCCTCGAGCGAGTGAAAGGAAATGCCTGCGAGCACGCCGCCCTCGCGCAAGATCCTCCACGCAAGCGGCAACGCCTCATCGAGCTGTCCCAGCTCGTCGTTGACGGCGATACGCAGTGCCTGAAAGGTGCGCTTGGCCGGGTGGCCGGCACCGAAACGGGCGGGCGTGGGGATCGCGGAGCTGATCACCTCGACGAGCGCAAGCGTCGTGTCGATCGGCGCCTGGCCGCGGCGGCGCACGATTGCGCGCGCTATCTGGGTGGCGTGGCGCTCCTCGCCGAGCTCACGCAAGATCCCGGCGAGCCGGCGCTCGTCCCAGGTGGCGACGATCTCACGTGCACTGAGCTCCTGGCGAGGATCCATGCGCATGTCGAGCGGAGCGTCATAGGAGTAGGAGAAGCCGCGCTCGCGCGTGTCGATCTGCATCGAGGACATACCGAGGTCCAGGTAGACCAGATCGGCACGAACGCCTTCCTCGGCGAGCATTTGCAGACCCTCCGCGTAACCGCCCCGGAGAAAGCGCAGAGAGCAAGGCGCCTCCTCAGCCAGCTCGAGGAAGCGCTCCTCGGCGAGCGGGTCGCGGTCGATCGCGACGAGCGTGCCCTCCGGGCCCAGCTGCTCGGCCACCATACGCGCATGGCCGCCGCCGCCGAAGGTGCAGTCGATCGCCACCTGTCCGGGACACGGGTCGAGAAGCTCCAGCAACTCGTCAGCGAGCACGGGGATGTGAGTAGCGGTCATGTCAAGCAGGATGGTCAACGCGCGCGGTGATCTCTGCGACGCTGTCGAGCAGCGCCGGTCGGTGTTCGTCCCAGCTGGTCCTGTCCCACAGCTCCAGGCGGTCGCCGGCCCCCACGACAACGACCTCCTTGCTGAGCTTGGCGTGATCGCCGAGAAAGCCCGGAACCATGATGCGCCCGGCAGCGTCCAGCTCGGCGTCGTGGGAGCTGCCGTAGAAGAAGCGCTCGAGCTCGGTGAGCCGGGAGGAGAGCGGCGGCAGCTCGGCCAGGGAGCGCTCGGTGTAGCGCTCGTACTCCTGCGGGCGCCACACGCCCACGTAGGGCTTGAGGTCGACGGGCATCGCCAGCACCACTCCCTCAGAGAGGGTGGCGCGGTAGCGCGCCGGAACCGTGAGCCGGTTCTTTGCGTCGAGGGTGTGGTCGAAGGTGCCGCGGAAAGCCACTGGGGGAGGCTCCAATCAAGTAGATCGAGCCGCGGTGGAGGAGTGGGAGGAGCTCCTCCACCACGGCTCGCTGCGGCGAAGTTACCCCACTTCCTCCCACAATGCAACCCCAATTGCACATTTTCTCCCACAATGTGTGCCCGAGGACCCAGAAATGAGCAAAAAGCCTTGCCCGGCTGGGGGTTTGGGCGGTGGGAGGCGACCCCTGGCAAGCCATGCACGGATGCATGCGAACGTGCAGGGGCGCTATCTGTAACGTTCCTGTCATGAGATTGGGGGTTTGGAGGGCCACGGGCGCTGCCGCGCTGGTCGCTGCGATGGCGGCGCTGGCGGGCTGCGGGTCCTCCGGCTCCAAAGGCGAACCATCGAGCCTCGCGCCCTCCTCGGCGCCGCTGTACGCGAGCTTCGCGGTCAAGCCGAGCGGCGGCTCCTCCGGCGTTGCGTCCACCGCGGCCAAGAAGCTGACGCACCTGGTCGAACCGTACGGGAGCCTCGCCCAGGCCTTGCTGGCAAGCGAAGGCAGCCACGTCGAATTCAAGCGCGACATCGAGTCCTGGGTGGGCAAAGACGCCGGCCTCTTCCTGACCTCGCTCGACACGAGCAAGCTCCCGCAGAGCTCCAGCTCGTTGCAGACCCTGCTCGAAGGGGGCCTTGCGAGCGCAGCCTCCTCGCTCGGCGCCGACGCCTTCGGCTCGAGCGCGACCCAGGGAGCGATCGTGCTCGAAACCTCCGATGTCGGTGGCGCGCGCTCGTTCCTTGAAAAACGGGCGCACGAACAGGGAGCCCACACGACCAGCTACAGAAACGTCTCCTACCAGGTGTCCCCCAAGGGAGCGGCCGAGGGGATCGTCAAGGACTTCGCCGTGATCGGCAGCGAAGCGGGCTTCAAGAGCGTCGTCGACACCTCGCTCGGGGGCGCCCCGATCTCGAGCGCAAGCGGCTACGCCAAGCCGGCGGCGAACGCAATCGCGAGTGTGTACGTCCGCCCCGAAGAGCTGACGAAGGCGGTCCATGGCTCGGGAGGGGTAGCCGGCCAAGGCATCTCGCTGCTCAGCCAGCTGTTCGCGGGCGCCGAATCCGCCTCTCTGTCGGTGACGCCAACCTCCAACTCGATCTCGCTACAGGGCGAAATCCACTCCGCGAGCGGATCGGCGCCGCTGTTCGGGCAGGAAGGCGCCAAGGCCGTCGGCGAAGCCCCCAGCGGCGCCTGGCTGGCGGCTGGCGTGGGCAACGTCGGCGCCAACCTTCCACGCGCGCTGGCCTTGCTGCACGGTGTCGCCTCGTTTGCCACCTCGACCGTGTTCGCCTCCTTGGGCGGTCCCAGCATCGAAAAGCTGTTCACGGCGCTCGACTCGCCAAAGGCGAACCTGCAACAGGACTTCGGCACGTGGGCGACCTCGGGCGGTATGTTCGTGAGCGGCACCGGCCTGTTCAACCTGCAGGCCGCGCTCGTGATCGGCTCGAAGAACGCGAGCTCCTCCCAGGCCGCTGTGGGCAAGCTGGCGAAGCTGATGCGAAGCGCAGGCGCCGAAGTCTCAAACGCCACGATCCCCGGCGCCGACACGGCCGTGAGCGTCAAGCTGCAGGGCTTCCCGGCGGTCATCTTCGTCGCCAACGGCGTCGGCTCCAACGGCCAAGCGAAGTTCGTGCTCGGCCTCGGCCAGCAGTCCGTCCAAGGGGCGCTTGCTCCATCCAGCACGCTCTCCAGCTCGCCGGCCTACACGAGCGCCACCACGGCGCTAGGCGGCGGCATCGAACCGAGCCTGATCGTCGAATTCCCGACGTTGCTCGGCTTCCTCGAAGGGCTCGGCTTGACCCAGAGCCCGGGCGTGTCGAACCTGGTTCCCTACTTCAAGTCGCTCGGCACGCTGACAGCCGGCGCCACTAGCCAGGGCGGTGTCGAGCACTTCCACGTGGTGCTCGGACTCGCATGAGCGTCAAGACGAGTAAGCCGTTCAGGCAGGCGCGCCGCTGAGCGCTCACGCCGTCGCCCCGCTCAAGGACGCTTTCTCGGGAGTTGGGCGCTCCGGACGGTTCTCGGTCTCGATGATCACGCGACAGGGACGCTTGGCAAGGAGGTAGGTCGCGGTCGGGCCGATGCGTTGCTCGCCGACGGGGGCATGGATCGTGGACCAATAGATCACGTCGGCGTTCACGCGCTTGGCCTCTTCCACGAGCGCAGCTCCGGGGTTGCGGGTGCGGATCAGGCCCGTGCGGATCCTGATGTTCGAGCGCCGCGCCTTGATGCGGGCGGTCTCCAAGGCTGAGCGGCCCTCAGCCTCCTCGGCCTCGAGGCCCGCCTCCAAAGACAGCTGCGAGGGCACGGGCAGGACGAACACCGCGTAGACGATGCCATCCGTGCCGATCAGCTTGGCGGCGCTCGAGAGGGCACTTGCACTCACGTCCCCGCCGAAGATCGGCACCAAGGCCGTGCGATAGCCGAGCGCCTGGAAGTCGGCCGGGCGCTCGGCTCGCTCGATGCGACATGTCTCTCGCAAATCCAGGCCTTGGCGGCGTCTATAGACGACGTAGCCGACCATCCCGAACACCATCCAGGGGATGCCGACGAGGCGCGCCTCGGGGTGAGTGACCACTACGACGATCCACACCGTGGCCGTGCCGATCCCGCCGATCACGGCTGTCAGCGGTATCGAGGCACCGCGGATGCGCACGTTCCACGGCATCCGGTAGGGCCGCTCCTGGTCTGGCAACTCTACGCGCAGGGCGATCACCGAGATGTGAGCCACCGTGAACGACAGCAAGGCCCCGAACGAGTAGAGGTTGCCGAGCACGTTCGTGTTGCCGTACAGCACGAGCAAACCGGCTAGACCAGAGAAGAACACGATCGTGAACCACGGCGTGCGAAAGCGCGGGTGCAACTGCGAGAAGATGCCCGGCAGCTGGCGGTGCTCGGCCAAGGACCAGGACAGGCGCGAGATGCCGATCATGCCCGCGTTGGTGGCTATGAACAGGATCGTCGCGGCGAGCAATCCGACGTAGTACTGGGCGAGCGTGAGAACGGTGCCGTGCAAACCCAAGCGCGAGACGATTCCCAGAACTGGGTCGTTCTGGAAGCCACCGTGGCCTTCGACGCCCAGCAAGGTCTGGAACTGATGTGGGTGCCCAGCTACCGCCGTCACGGGCAAAGCCGAGAGCGCGATCATCGAGATGCCCAGATACACACCGAGCACGGCAAGCACGACGAGGTTGACCGCCTTGGGGACCTGCTTGCCTGGGTCGGTCGCCTCCTCGGCCATGTTCGAGACCGTCTCGATACCGGTGTAGGCGAGCATCGCGAGCGAGAGGGCGAAGATCAGTTCGTGCCAGGTGGGGACCTTGCCAAGGTGGACCTGGTGGATCAGCAGCGAGGGATCCAGCACGAGCACCGCCCCGATCCCCACCAGCAACACCTGCGTGGAGAGATCCACGATCGCAAGGATGAAGTTGAGCTTGGCCGACTCACCCAGGCCGCGAATGTTCAGTCCCGCCAAGGCGACCACGACGATCAACCCGCCGAAGATGTCCCCGGGGTTGTGATTGAGTCCTCCGAGCCCAGGGAAAGTGCTCAGGTAGTGGGGTACGAAGAATGCGGAGATCGCGATCGTGAGGATGTAGTCGAGGCTCAAGGCCCAGCCCGCGAAGAACGAGATGAGCTCGTTGAAGGCGTGGCGTGCGAACGAGGATGAGCCCCCGGCCTCGGGGAACATCGAGGCGCCCTCGGCATATGTCTTGGCGGTCAGCGCGAACAGCCCCCCCGCGAACACGAACACCAGCGGCGTAAGTCCTAGGGCATGCGCCGCCACCAGCCCGAGCGCGTAATAGATCGAGGAGCCGACGTTGCCGTAGGCGGTTGCGAACAGGCCGGAGACCCCGACCGAGCGCCGCAAGCCATGCTCGCTGAGACGTGCCATCTAGACGGAGCGTATAGACGCAGCCCGCGGCGTCGAGATAGACCCCGGCAAAACCGCTCCGTCCGTCGCCAGCGCCCCACCAGAGTTCGGATCGCCTGAATGCAATATCGCGTGCAAGTACAGCGGAAGTGCAGGAAGCCCGCATATGATCCCGACGGCCTGGCGCCGCAAGGAGTGCAGGCGCCAACGGTTCCCCACTCGACCTCAAACCCTAAGTCATGGACAAGACACGCCGCGGCAACTACAACTCAGGTGAGGACTTCGTCTTGGAATACGGCGACCTACGCTTCACCTTCAACGAACGGGACTTCAGCGAACGCTGCGAGCAGGCGGCGCTGAAGCTCGGCTTCGTCGGTGGGCGCCTGGGCGAGGACGAGCTGGAGGACCTTGTCAACCTGGCGGTCAACGGCGATATCCAAGATCCCGCCTCTGCCCTCGGCGAGCACGTCAACGAGTGCTGGCCCGAGATCGTGGGCCCGGCCGAGCGCTCACTCGTGCACTGGCTGCGACGGCTCGTGTTCAGAGGCGCCTGGCTCGACCAGCGCGTCAACGAGGGCGAGCTGGCATTCGCCTTCGTCGAGGAGACCGGCAGCTTCGTCTACGTACAGCACGATCGAATCGACGAGCCGATCGAGCTCGCGCCCGAGCCCTCCTGGGGCCGCGTCGCTTACCGCGGGTAGGCTCAGTCCCCGGCAGCCGCGGCACGTTCGCGCGTGATTGCCGCCGCCCCGTCCTCCCCGACGAGTAGCTCCGCTTTCAACGTGCCGCTGGCCACGAGGTCGAGTGCGGGCAGGCGGCCTGTGCCAGCGCGCACAGCGTCCAGTGCGATCACCGTGGTCTCGCCGCCGAAAGGACGCGCAGCCGTGGCGATCACCGTAAGCGAGCCCGCCTCGGTCAAGTTGCGCGCCGCGGCAAGTGCTTTGCGGGCGCTGTGCGGGTGCAGGCCGTCCAGACCGTCGATCAGCACCACTGCATCGCCCCCGCGCGAAGCGACCCGCTTGGCCATCTCGACGCTCGCCTCGACCGCCTGTCCCTGAGCGTCGGGCGAGGCCGCGAAGGTGAGCGTCGCAGCGGGAGCGATTGGACCCTGGCGCCACTCGGCCACCTCCTCTGGGCGCACACCGACGAGCACGAGCGTCGTCTCCAGGCCCTCGCGCCCAGCGAGTGCACCGAGAATCTGGCGCAGCGTCTCGGACTTGCCCGCGCGGGCCGCGCCAACGATGACGGCTCTGGAGCCACGGCCCAGTGGCATTAGCCACTCGATCGCCTTTAGCGTGGGGTCCTCGGAGTCGAAGGCAAGCCGCTCGTTGGGATAGGAGACCGGCAGATCGTCGTAGCGCGTCCCCTCGGAAACCGCGTCGGCGGACTGTCCGTTGATCGTATCGATGCGGACTAGTGAGGAATAGCGCTCGGAGCGCCGCGGCGTGCGCACCGGCCCCGTCACACGATCACCCGAGACGAGCTCGCAGCGACGTACCTGAGCAGCGGAGATGTAGACGTCCTCCTCGGAGGGCTCGGGCGGCTCCACGCGCAGGAAAGCCGAGCCGTTGCCGAGCACATCGACGACACCCTCGGCGGTGCGCTCTGCCTCGCCCGGCTTCTCCTGAGCGGAGCGGCTGCGGCCTCGTCGCGCGGCGGGCACTCGATCGGAAGCGGGACGGGCGCGCTCCTCCTCCCCCTCGACCGGGGAAGCCTCCGCGGCTGTGGCCTTGCCTGCGGCGCTACCGCGTCGCGAGCGTGTTCCGCGCGATCGCCGGGCGGGAGCGCGGCGCTCAGACTCCTCGGTGGGCGAATCCTCCCCATTATCGACCTCTTCGGCCTTCTCGCCGAGGATCGCGTCGATCAAGTCGGCCTTGCGCAGGCGCCTGAACCCCTCGAGTCCGATCTGGTCGGCGATCAGGTGCAGGTCTGAGAGCGGGCTTGCCTGAAGCTCAGAGCGATCGAGCACTGTCATGTGATTCTCCTTCGTAGTTTTTTGGGGCGGTTGGCGTCCGGCCGCGTTGGACAGCGGTCGGCACCCACATGCGCTTCGTACCCTAGCTTCCCGTCCGGCTTGATGAGTACGGCTGTTGCTTCGGGCAGGCCGCTAGAGCGAGCCGTCGGCGCTGGGCTCGTCGTATCGCAGTTCCTCGGCAAGCGTCAGATCCCTGCTCGGGGCCTCGTGACCGGCTAGCGCGGAGCGCACCGCAAGGTAGTCGTGAGCAGCCGCGACGTCGTGAACTCGAAAGATGTGCGCTCCTTGCCAAACGCCATGGGCAAGCGCGGCCAAGGTACCGGGTAGGCGCTCGCGTGGAGGCCTGCCGGTCAGCGCTCCGATGAAGTCCTTGCGCGAAATCGCCATCAAGAGCGGGCAACCGAGCTCGTGCAGACGCGCTAGATCGCCGAGCAACTCGATCGTTTGCGCCGGCGTCTTGGCGAAGTCGGGGCCGGGATCGACGATCAACTGCTCATGGGTCATTCCCTTGCGCTGGGCAACTGCGATGCGCTCGCCTAGGAAGGAGAGCACCTCCTCCACAATGTTTTGGTAGAGCGCCGGGTCCTGCAAACGCTGCTTGGGGACGGCCCGCGTGTGCATCACCACCAGCGCCGCGCCGGAGGCAGCGCACACCTCTGCCAGCTCGGGATCGCGCAGCCCGCTCACGTCGTTGACGCTCGCGGCTCCCGCGGCAAGGGCCGCGCGTGCTACGGCGGGCTTGTAGGTGTCGACCGAGACGGGCGTATCGAGCTCTGCGACGAGACGCTCGATCAAGGGCACGACCCGCTCGATCTCCTCATCCTCCCCGACGGGCGCACGATCGGTGATCGCCGACTCCCCGCCAACGTCGAGGATGTCAGCACCCGCCTGCGAGAGCTCGACGGCGAGCTCGACGCGTTGGGCGAGCGTACGGTAGCGACCCCCATCGCTGAAAGAGTCAGGCGAGGCATTGACGATGCCCATCAGCAAAGGCCTGTCTCCCAGCTCCAGCGTCCTACCGGCCGCACTCAAGCGATACTTGGGCATCGCCGTCAAGCGGTGTCCTCCAGGACAGGACGAGGTGCGTGCCCTGGCGGCTTCATGTGGCGTTCTCCACGAGGATGCCCTCCAAGCGAGCCTCTTCAAAGAAACGTTGGCGCTCGAGGACAGTGCGCTCTGCGCTCCAGCCAAGCTCACGCCCCAGCAGGGCAGCGACGCGCTCTACCGCCGGGCCGCGATCAGGGCCCTCGCCGACAAGCTCGCGTGCTGCAAGCAGACCAAGACGTGTGCGGCGCAACAACACGTCACCAATGCTCAGGGCCTGCTCGCGCTGGGCGGCAAGCGCTATCTCGGCCATCAGGTCGGGTAGCCCGGAGACGATCGGCTGGGCGAGCTCCTCGCGCTCGGCGGCGAGCGCGAGAACGTCGTGGGCGCCGTAGCCGTAGCGCGCGGCGAGTGCCTTGCGCGCAGCCTCGGAAACTCCCTCAACGGTGGGTAGCTCCTCGACCGCCACCGCTTGACCCAAGGGGATCTCCGCCGTGCGGCAGGGGGCGTCGCGCGCTTCGCGCTCCACAAGGCGATCGACGGCCAGCTTGGCCATGCGCCGCCAGGTTGTGAGCTTGCCGCCTGTAATCGTAATCATGCCGCTGGAGGTCTCATACAGCTCGGCCTTGCGCGATATGTCCACCGATTTCTTTGTATCGCCGGTCGAGATCAAAGGACGCACACCCGCGTAGGCACCCGCGAGATCCCCAGGAGAGAGATCCTTGGCGAAGAACTCGTTGACGGCCGCCAAGAGGTAGTCGACGTCCTCCCTGGAGGGCTGTATGTGCTCCAGGGGGCCCTCGTAGTCATTGTCGGTTGTACCCACGAGCGTGCGACCCAGCCAAGGCAAAGCAAAGATCGTGCGGCCGCCGCCAGCTGGCACGATCGCGCCGCCCACAAGCGGCAAGTCCTCATGGCGCAGGGTGATGTGAGTGCCGCGACTGGGCCTGATCACTGGCAGCTCGGCCTCGTCATGGAGCTCTTTGGGGCGCAATTCGTCGGCCCACACACCGGTCGCGTTGACCACGTTCTCAGCGCGCACATCGAAGCGCTCGCCGCTCTCCCTGTCACTTACCTGCACGCCGCGAGCTCGTCCGTCGCGCTCGAGCAAGGCGGTCGCGTCAAGGCGGTTCGCGCACACGGCTCCGAAGCGCTCGGCCTCCCCGAGCACAGTGAGCACCAAGCGCGCATCGTCAGTCTGGCAGTCATAGAAGAGGTAGCCGCTGGTCGGCTCGCGTGGCGCCAAGGCTGGGAGCAACTCGAGCACGGCCTCGCCTGAGATCACGCGATGTCGCTCGGGACTCCAGGACTCGCCCTCGCTAAGCGTGGCGACACGAGCCGAACCATCGCTTGGCTCGCCCCGTGAGCGGCGCGGGCGACGCGCGCGCAAGCGCTCGCGATCTACCGACATGACGTCGTACAGGTTCAAGCCCACCCCCATCAAGCGATCAGGCCGAGCGCTATCGAAGGCGGGCACGACCAGGGGCAGAGGATGCACCAGGTGCGGGGCGAGCGCAACCATCAGCTGGCGCTCGAGCAATGCCTCACGTACGAGGCCGAGGTCGAAGTGCTGCAGGTAGCGCAGGCCACCGTGCACGAGCTTGCTGGAGCGACTGGAGGTCCCCGAGGCGTAGTCCTCGCGCTCGACCAACGCGACGCTGTAGCCACGCGCCGCGGCATCGAGCGCGACGCCGGCGCCGGTGATCCCACCGCCGACAACCACGAGGTCGAACTCGTTGGCGGACAGGGCGGCAATGGCATCCGAGCGCAAGATCACGCTCCCAGTCTTCCAGAGGACGGGCGGCTTGCGTGCTTTGGCCCAACCGTCTCAGCCTGAGCGATGCACCGGTACGCTGGCGTGCCATGGAGCGCTCCTCCCAGCTTGCCGATCCCGCGGACCCACAGGCGCGAGCCGGGACCAGGCTAGTGCTTGCCTGGTGGGAGCGCCTCGGAGCGCGATCGTTTGCGCTGCTGCTCGGAATCGTGTTGGTGGCGGCCGTGCTGCGCCTATGGTCGATCGAGCTCCAGGCGCTGAACCCCTTCTATGACGCGGCCGTGCGCAGCATGGGCCTGTCTTGGCACAACTTCTTCTTCGGCGCGCTCGATCCCAGCGGCAAGCTCGCGATCGACAAGCCGCCGGTGGACCTGTGGTTGCAGGTCTCCACCAAGCTGCTTGGCTTCAACCGCGACGCGCTCGCCTTGCCGGAGGCGCTGGGCGGGATCGCCGCCGTGGCGCTGCTCTACGCGGCGGTCACGCGCGCGTGCGGACGCGTGGCCGGCGGCATCGCCGCGCTCGCACTGGCGGTGCTGCCGATCGCCGTGCTCACCTCGCGCAGCGACACAATGGACTCGGTGATGAGCGCGCTGACGATCGCGGCACTGTGGTCGGCGATCGTGGCGGTACAGCGCCTATCTGCACTCCCATCACGACGATGCCCGCTATGAGGTGGCAGCCGCCAACCCTCTAGCGGTGGTGGGCCTGATCGCCCAAGACGCTCAACCGGTGCTCGTGCTGCGCAGCATCGACGGAGTGCTCGTATCGGTTAGCCAGTTGCGCCAGCTCGTGCGCGACGGTGGGGTGCGCTTCGCGATCCTCCCCCACCCCTGCACCTCCGGACGTCATTGCACCCCCACCACCGCATGGACGGTGCGTCACGCAGTTGAGGTACTGCCGGGGCTCTACCGCTATAGCGATCTGGGTTGAGCATCTATCCCGCGGGGTGACGCCTGCGATGACGATGGCGCTTCTTGTGCTTGCGGTGCTTGGCCAAGGAGCCGACGGGGCCGATCGTGTGGCCCACGCCCGAGGTCAGGAAGCCCATGATCTGGGGGTTTGAAATACGTGTGTAGACACCCGCGTAGCCAGGCTGGGCACAGCCGTTGCCAAAGTCCACTAGACCCGCCAGGACGTAGTCCCCGGGCGGACGCGCCGGGGTGTCTGCATCCACGACGAGCGGACCGCCGCTGTCGCCATAGCAAGTGTCTACTCGCGAGCGTCCCCCACCCGCACAGATCATGCGCGGTGTGATCGGCTGTTCGATCGTTGCGTACTGTTCTTCGCAGAGCGAGTCGGAAACGAGTGGAAGGTGCACCGAGCGCAGACTCGTTGGATAGCTCGCCACGTGCCCCGGGGCAGGATTGACGTCCCCCCAGCCGCTGGACAGGGCCACTATCGCCGGGGTGCGATTTGGATTGGCTGCACCGGAGGCCACGCTCGGGTCGAGCCGCAGCGGGGCGATCGGATCGAGGCCATTGATGCTCGGCGCCTGTGAGGACGACCACAACGGTCGGGCGAGCGTGAGCAGGGCAACGTCATAGTCACTCGATGCCGGGTTGTAGCGCGAGTCGAATGTGCTCCAGACAACCGGGTCGCGCACGCTCGCCGTTTCGGGCACATTGAGCGAGGAGGAGCCGGCGAGCACCTCCACATCCTCGGAGGGTTCGGCCTGGGCCACACCGGTGACGCAATGAGCAGCCGTGACGACGTGGGTCGCATCGATGATCACTCCCCCGCAGAAGAACCCGGCCGCAGGCGAGCCCGCACGAGGGTCATAGAGGGCGACCTGGAATGGGAAGTTCGCGATCGAGGCGGCTTCTCCACCGACGATGCTCGCTTTCGCTCGTGGCCCCGAGCCCACATGTCCCCGTCCGGTCGCGCGTACGAGAGCTACAGGAGTGCCCCGGGGTGGCTCGGTCCCTCCGCCTACGGGGCGAGCCACCCCGGAGATCCACGCGGTGCACGCCAGGGCCCCAATCACAAGCGTGATGCGCGTTTGACCCGAAGTTATGAAGCGATGCAGCGAAATACTGACCCCTCAGATGACTGCGTCTCCTCTACTCAGTTGAGTGTAAGATACGATGTACTCCATTAGCAATGCATCCTTTGTCTGAGTTGCGTACCAATTTGGCACGTGGATGAATCCACGGCCCGAAAGGGCCCACATTGACGCGGCCAGACACTCACCGGTGATGCCAGCGCAGGGCCGCCGACGCGCCCCGAGATGGGGATAGCTGTGCGTACCTTTGGGGTCAGACCGCCGCCACTGCCGGCGGGACAGCGCGCCTCAGTGGCTCAAAGAGCCGATAGCTCGCCCGTGATCTCGCTTACGGCCGACTTCGCGTCGCCGAACAGCATCGAGGTCTTGGGGTCGAAGTAGAGCTCGTTTTCTATCCCGGCGAAGCCGGGGTTCATGGAGCGCTTGATCACGATCACCGAACGGGAGTCGGCGACCTCGAGAATCGGCATCCCATAGATCGGCGAGGAGGGCGTGTTCTTGGCCGCTGGGTTGGTGACGTCGTTGGCGCCGATCACCAAGGACACGTCGGTGCGCTGGAACTCGGGGTTGGCGTCGTCCATCTCCTTGAGCTGGTCATAGGGGACGTCGGCCTCGGCCAATAGAACGTTCATGTGCCCCGGCATGCGTCCCGCGACCGGGTGAATCGCGTAGCTGACCTCCACGCCTCGCGACTCGAGCTCCTTGGTGAGCTCTCGCACGGCGTGCTGGGCTTGGGCTACCGCCATACCGTAGCCGGGGACGACCACGACGCGGTTGGCATAGGCGAGTTGGATAGCCGCGTCGGAGGCGCTTGTGGAGCGCACCGTGCCGTCGTGGGCACCAGCACCTTCCGCGCCCTCCACGGCTCCACCGCCGCCGAAGCCACCGGCGACGATCGAAGGGATCGAGCGGTTCATCGCCACCGCCATCAGGTTCGTGAGGATCGAGCCCGATGCGCCCACGATCATCCCCGCCACAATCAGGGCCGGATTGTTGAGCGCCATGCCCGTGGCCGCCGCCGAGAGCCCGGTGAAGGCATTCAGCAGCGAGATCACAACAGGCATGTCGGCGCCGCCGATCGGCAGGACCACAGCGTTGCCGAGCAAGGCCGCCACGATCAGCATGCCGATGAACAGAAGTTCGGAATGAGCGCCTGCGACCAGATCGATGCCCGCCGCGACGGCGAGGATCAAGAGCACGAGGTTGACGATCTGCTGAGCCGGACCGAGCGAGATCGGGCGCCCGGGCAGGATTTCCTGGAGCTTTCCAAAGGCGATGTTCGAGCCCCAGAAGGAGACCGAGCCGACGATCGCAGCGAACACGGAGAAGATCGCCACATACGTCGGGACACCGCCCCCGAGACGAATCGTCGCACCCGCGATATCGATCGTGCGGTCCCCATAAGTGGAGCCGTAGCTGCGGAACTCGACCCACGAGATGATCGCCACAGCACCGCCGCCAACGCCGTTGAAGAGCGCCACCATCTGCGGCATCGCGGTCATCTTGACCTGGCGTGCCGCAGGCACCCCGACCGCGATGCCGAGCGCGATGCCGAGCGCGATCAAACCCCAGTTTCCCTCGTCGGGGTTCAGCAGCGTCGCAATGACGGCAATCCCCATGCCGACGGCCGCGATCCGGTTGCCGCGCACCGCGGTGGTCGGGCCCGACAGACCGCGCAGGCCCTGGATGAACAGGGCGAAGGCGATGATGTAGAGCACGTAGATGAAGCTTTCGCTCTGCACGAAACTGGTGGCGATCGGCGTGGCGCTCATGATCCAGCTCCCCCATCCGCTCCAGGCTTGGCGTCTGGCCCCTCCTGGTCCGCTGACTTGGGCTTGGGACGCGACTTGAACATGTCGAGCATCCTGTCGGTGACCAAGAAGCCGCCGACGACGTTGATCGTGCCGAAAGCTACTGCGATCACGAGCAATGCCTTGCTGAACGCGTCGAGGCCGGCCAGGCCGAACAGCAGCAGGCCGCCGAGCAGGACGATCCCGTGGATCGCGTTCGTGCCGGACATCAGAGGCGTGTGCAACGTATTGGGCACCTTGGAGATGACGACGAAGCCGATGAAGCCCGCGAGCACGAGGATCGCCAGGTTGGTGGTGAGCACGCTCGCGAGGATCATGCGCCCGCCCCAGAGCCCGTGGAGCCCAGCGTCTGCGCCGAGTTGCCAGGTGCCGTCGAGCCGCCGGCCACTCCAGCCCCACCGGCCGTGCCGCTGCTGCCAGCCGCCTCCACGGCGGCCTTGGCACCCGCCCCGACGATCTCCCCCTCGCGCACAGTGCACGCGCCGGCGACGATCTCGTCCTCGAAGTCCAGCTTCAACTCGACCTCCCCCTCCGCACCGCCGTCCTTCGGAGCAACCAGCAGATCCAAGAGGGCCTGCACGTTGCGCGCGAACAGCTGCGAGGAATGCTCGGCCATGCTCGCCGGCAGGTTCAGGGGCGAAACGATCTTCACGTCGTGCTTGACGACCGTCTGGCCCGGCTCGGTCAACTCGCAGTTTCCGCCCGACTCGCCCGCCAAGTCGACGATCACCGATCCGGGCTTCATCCCTTCGACCGCCTCGGCCGTGACCAGCTTCGGCGCCGGGCGCCCAGGCACGAGCGCTGTCGTGATGACCACGTCGAAGCCCTTGATCGCGTCGGTGAGCGCCTGCTGCTGGCGGGCGCGCTCCTCGTCGGTCAGCTCGCGCGCATAGCCACCCTCGCCGCTTGCCTCCAGGCCCAGGTCGAGCCACTGGGCGCCGAGCGACTGCACCTGCTCGGCCACCTCCGGACGCACGTCATAACCGGTCGTGCGCGCGCCCAAGCGCTTGGCGGTCGCGAGCGCCTGTAGCCCAGCCACGCCGGCGCCGAGCACCAAGACCTTGGCGGGCGGGATCGTGCCGGCTGCGGTCATCAGCATCGGATAGAAACGCCCCATGTTCTCCGCGCCGAGCAAGGCTGCCTTGTAGCCGGCGATGTTGCTCTGCGAGGAGAGCGCGTCCATCGACTGGGCGCGCGAGATCCTCGGAATCGACTCCATCGCAAACGCGGTCGCTTTGGTCGATGCGAGCGCTCGCGTGGTCTGGGGGCTCGTGAGCGGGGCGAGAAAGCCGATCAGGATCGAGCCCTGCCCGAGCAGTCCGACCTCGGCCTCGCTGGGGGGAGAGATCTTCACGACCACCTCAGAACGCCAAATCTCGCCCGTATCGGCCGTCAGCTGGGCACCCGCATCCGCGAAGGCCCCGTCGGGCAGGAGCGCGTCTGCGCCCGCGCCATTCTCGACCAGGACATCTATGCCCTTGGCCCTCAACTTGGCGACGACCTCCGGAACGAGCGCAACTCGATGCTCGCCCGCGGCGGTCTCCTTCGGAACACCTACCCGCATGAAGGCCGGGAAAGTATCCGATCTGCCCGACACCACGCAGTGCGGTCGCCCTTATGCCAGACTCGAAGGGCCATGACGGTCAACCTGACGCGCATCTACACCAAGCTCGGAGACGGTGGCCAGACGCACCTCGGCGACATGAGCCGCGTCTCCAAGCTCCACCCCCGTGTCGAGGCCTATGGGACCGTGGACGAGCTCAACGCGGCGATCGGCCTGGCCCTGCTGGCGCCAGGACTGCCCGCCGGTTTCGCCGAGTGGCTGGCGCGCGTACAGAACGATCTGCTCGACGTGGGCGCCGACCTATCGGTGCCCACCCCCGCCGACGACGTACCCGACGAGACACACAGGGGCCAGGCGCGCCTGCGCATAACTGCCGAGTACTCGGCCTGGCTGGAGCAGGTCTGCGACGAGGTCAACGCCACGCTGGAGCCCTTGCGCTCGTTCGTCATCCCGGGAGGCACGCCCGCCGCGGCCCACCTGCACGTATGCCGCACCGTTTGCCGACGCGCGGAGCGACGAGCTATCGCCGTCGAGGACTGCAACCCCGAGACGATCCGCTACCTGAACCGCCTCTCGGACATGCTGTTCATCCTCAGCCGCGCCGCCAACGAGCACGACGCCGCATCAGAGCCGCTATGGGCTCCAGGCGCGCACGGCACCGGGCGGGCGCCGTCCGGCTCCTAGCCGCGGTCGGGTGAGGGCGCGAGCGTCGCCGTCCTGGCCGGTAGCACGCAGGACCGCAAACGCAAGCGCCGCCCAAAAAGTCGCGAGCAGATAGCCGCCGACGACATCGCTGGGCATGTGCCAGGCGAGCACCAGCAAGGCCACTCCCACAGCAAGCGCGAAGGCCGCCCCCAGGGCGGCCACCAGCCGGCGATGGGCCGGCGGTGCGACCAGCAGCACACACCACACGAGCGCTGTCGCGGCTGTGGCATGGCCGCTCGGCCATGAGGCGTTGGCGATGTATCTCGGTCCGATCTGATCGTGGTGGTGGGCGAGCAGCGGCTTGAGCAGCTCGGCGGTGAGCGGCGCCCACGGAAGCAGAAGCGCAACCGCCAAGGCCACCCAAGGCAGCCGGCGGCGCAAGGCGATCAGCACCAGCACGATTCCCCAGGCCGCATAGAACGGCGGGTAGAGCAGGTCCAGCAGCGCATTCGCCGGCGCTTCCACCAGCGGACGGTTCAGGCGCGTGAAGTCGTACAGGGCGACGGCGTCCTTGACGTGAGTGATCGGCACCAGCTCGGCAAGTACCCAGGTGAGCGCCAGCCCGACCAGGCAGAGCGCGGCGACGAGCAGCGCCAGACGCGCGAGACGACGGTCGCTCAGCGGAGCACCCGCGATCGTAGACATCTATGAAGGGTAGGAGAGCCGTTCAGCCGCCGCTGAAGGTGGGGGCAATCGGAAACGGCTTGCCCGCAAGCGCCGTCAACGCCTCAGCGGTCACCCACACCGGCGTCTGCGCGCTGGTGCGCGAGTAGTGCACGCTCCCGTCGGGGGCGGCCAAGCTCTCCAGGTAGCCGAGCGGCGAGCGGCTGCTGCGGCGTTTGACCGTACCCACGTTTATGCCGGCTGCCGCCAGACCCTGCGCCGCCCAGGCGGTCGACTGGGCGTTCGATTCGCCGCCTGGCTGCTGGGGAAAGCCACCGTCGGGGTTCTGGGCACGACGCAGATAGGCAACCGCTCGCGCGACAAGCGCGCCCTGTCGTTGTCCGGTCGCGTCGATTACACCCTGTAGCGCCGCGGCCGTGTCGTCCACGTCCTCGCTCCCTCCGCGCCCCGCGAAGCCGAAGCCGCCGTCCCTGTTCTGCTGGGCCGCCAGCCAGTGTCCCGCCAAGCTCACGACCCGGTTGTCCGCCGAGCTGCCGGCCACACGCAGCGCGAAGATCGCAAACGCTGTGATGTTCACGAGATGCTCGAACGAGCCCTCGCTGGAGCCTTCGCGCAGCAGCCTGCCGAGCAGGCTCGCGCCTGGGAAGGCCGACGCGGGTAGGCCACAGGCGTGCAGGGCGAGGATCGTGCGCTCGTAGTCGCCCGCGCCTTCCAGCGTCGAGGCCTCACCCCGAAGGGCATTGAGCACCGAGTGCCCGGCACGCCTCAGTGCGAGCGGATCGCGACCGGCAGCTGCGAGCCCCATCGCCGCCCAGGCGGAGTAGAGCTCGCTGCTGCGCTGCCCCTTGGCCGCGCCGAAGCCACCGTCGCTGTTCTGGGCGCCCTCCAGGTAGGCCACGCCGCGAGCGATCACACCAGAAGACGCAGCATGGGCAGGGCTGGGTGCCGATTCGACAGAGCTCCAGGCAAGCGATCCTCCGGCTCGCGCGGTTGGCATGGGCCGCATCGAGGTTCGTGTTGTCGACAGATGAGGCGCCGCGCGCGCTGATGAGGGACGGCCGACCGCGTACGAGACCGCTCCCACGAGCGCAACCACCACCATCATCGCTACGGGCGGGTGGGCGGCCTTCCATTCCACCGTCATGCGTGCCCGCACGCGACCGAGCAGGCGCGCCAGCTCGGGGCCGAAGGCAAACCCGAACAGAAAGCTGGCGAGGGTGTCGGTGATGTCGTACGGCAGGGCTTGGCCCGCAGTCAAAAAGAAGGCGGCCGGCGTGTGGCTGGCCCCGAGCGTCCAGATGTACACGTTCATGATCTCCTTGGCCACCAAAGCCATGATCGCGCACGCCAGGGCGATCCCGAAGCGTCCCAGGCGCCTGCCGCTGAGCCGCCCGAGCGCGGCGCCGGCGAGACCGACGAGGCCCCACGAGGCCATCTGCCACGGTGTATATGGGCCTTGTCCGAGCACGATGTTCGAGGCCAGCATCCCGATCGCGCCGACCGCGAAGCCCGGGATCGGACCGAGCGCATAGCCCACGACGAGCGTCATCGCGGTGATCGGCTTCACGTCGGGCAAGGCCACGAACGCGTCACGCCCGAGCGCCGCCACGGCCGCGAGCGTGCCCACCACCGCCGTCATGCGCGCGGAGGGCCGCGAGCGCTCATACGCCAGCCAGCCGGCGGCTAGCACGCCGAGCACGATCGCAAAGCTCGACAGCGGCCAGCTCACTCGAGACCTCCTTGAACGACCGTGCGCAGATGTTCGGCGGGGCCCTCGCTCGGCAGGAGCAACGCAGTTGCGCGCTCGCCCAAGAGGCGCGCGCCCGCCTGGGGCTCAAGCGCCTCCCCCTCTCCACCCAGAATGCGGGCGGTTTCGGTCGAGAAGTACCAGCCGCCCGCCAGCAGCTCGGCGACCGGACCGTCGGCGATCACGCGCCCGTCGGCGAGCAGGACGGCCCGGTCGGCGCACGCCGCGGCAAACTCGGGGTCGTGCGTGGCCACGATCACTGCCTGCCCCGACCCGGCACGACGGCGCAGTTCGGCGGCGAGCGCCGCTTTGGCCTCCCGGTCCATCCCTCGTGTGGGCTCGTCCAAGGCAAGCACGACGGGCGGATCGCTCTCATCCGTCCGATCCTCCGCAAGTTGCACGTCGCCCGGGAGCAACTTGTCGCCTGCCGGTGCCCTCTGTCCGTCGCCCGCCACGATCGCCAGTGCCAGCCGCTGGCGCTCACCTCCGGAGAGGTCGCGCGGGTTGCGCTCAGCCAAGTCCTCGAGTCCCGCGGCCGCAAGCGCCCGCAGCGAGGCCTCCTGCGCCACCCGTTCGTGCAAGAAGTAGTCGTTGGGGTTCTGCAACAACAGCGCCACCCTTCCCGCGGCCTCGACCTTGCCGCGCGTAGGGGCGAGTAGACCAGCCGCCTGGCGCAACAGCGTTGACTTGCCCGCCCCGTTGCGACCCATCAGGGCGATGCTCTCGCCCGCTTCCACGACCAGATCGACCCCGCGCAGGACCGCCGGGCCGCGCGGAATCTCATACCAAAGCCCCCGCACCGCGAGAAGCACGCCCTCCCCTCCCCCACCTCTGAAGCCAAGACAACGACGCAACCTCGCTGCGCCGCCATCGCCCGCGGCGCGCGACCCAGCCGGCACACCGGGAGCGGCGAGGGGAGGCTCGCTCCCGTCCGCGAGTAGGCCCCGGGATCGAAGCGTGGCACGAGCCTGCTTGACGCCCACCGGCGCCGGCCCGAGCCCGGACAGCGCGAACAGCTTGGCACCGGGGGTCTGCAGCGCCGGGGCCTCGTCTCGAGCCCATTCCAGGAAGTCCCCGGGACGACCGTCGTGCGCCACCCGGCCTTCATGCATCGCGATCGCACGGTCGGCCGCCGCCAGACAGCGCTCCAGGCGATGCTCGCACAGCAAGATCGTGGTGTCCCACTCCTGGTTCAGGCGTCGCAGCAGGCCGATCAGCTCATCGCCGGCTACGGGGTCCAGCTGCGAGGTAGGCTCGTCGAGCAAGACCACCTTGGGACGTCCCGCCAGCGCCGCGCCGAGCGCCACGCGCTGCTGCTCGCCGCCCGAGAGATCCCGAGTGGAGCGCTCCAGCAGGTGGTCGATCCCGAGCGCGAGTGCCACCTCCTCCACCCCGCGCGCCACCATCGCCGGGCTATGGCCCCTGTTTTCGAGGACCAGCGCCAGCTCCGCCCGCACGGATCCCATCACCAGCTGCGTCTCGGGATCCTGGAAGAGGGCCCCTGTCAGCGCCCCGAGACGGGATGGTGGGTGCTCGCGAGTGTCGAGCCCTTCGACCGTCACGCTGCCCGCGAACGACCCGCCGTAGAAGTGCGGCGCCAGGCCACACGCGGCCCGCAGCAGCGTAGACTTGCCGTGGCCGGAGAGTCCTGCCAACACACACAGCTCCCCCGGCTCGATCCTCAAGCTCACATCCTGGAGCGCCGGAGTGCCCGCCCCAGGGTAGGAGTAGGTGACTCGATCGAATACGAGCGAGCTCACAAGAGAGCTCGTGAGGATCGAGGACTGCCGACGCCGCTCACGGCCTTATGCCCTTGCGGTCCGCGAACGGGAACAGGATCGCCGCGACGAGCGCGACAGCGAGCGCGAGCGTTTCCGTCGCGCTCCCCACTGTGATTTCGGGATAAACGTCGAAGGCAGCGATTCCCGCCAGCCGCGCGCCGATCGCGAGCGCCGCCACGGACGAGGCCGAGACCACGAACGCGAGATCGTGGCGAGACCAAGGGATCGGCCTGCGCTGGGCACGCCTGGCCTCCGCGAAACCACGGAGCTCCAGGGTCGCTGCCACGTCCAAGGCACGGTCCAAGGAGAAGGACAATATTGCGCTCACGAGGGTGACTTGCGTGCGCGCACGCGTAAGAGAGCTTTCTCCACATGCGCCCGCGTGGGGCAGACCCAAGCGTGCAGACACACCCCCACGCACCGCTCCTCTCGGCTCCCCCTGCGCCGCCAAGATCCGTCTCGTCCGGCGGCTGGAAGGCGCGCGCGTACGCTGCGCCTCAGCCAGACGGCGCGCATCGCCTGCCAGCACTGGGATCATGCGCGTCGCCAGCGACGCCGTCAAAGCCGAGCGAAACGAAAGCCTGCGCACCCCCCGCAGCAGCTCGTCCGGATCGACCGTGAGGCTGCCCAAGGTCGTGGCCAGCATGAGCAGCGCCACCTTCAAAGCGATCACCGCGCCGTACACGAGCGCCTCGAGCGTCAGGTTGCCTTCGCCGAAGGGTCCCAGGTCGCCAAGCCTCAGGAACACAGTCAAGCCGGCCCTGGAGACGAGCACGTTCACCACCACGATCGGCAAAGCCACGATCGCCGCCATACGCAACGATCGCACGACCTGGCGTCCCACGCCAGCCCCCGCTCCCGCGCCCACGAGCGCGCCCACCAGGGCGGCCAACACAAGCGGGCTTTCGCAGGCCAGGGCGGCCGCGATCAGCACGATCGTCCAAGCCGCTCCAACGCTCGCGCGCGTGGCGTGCAGAGGACTCGCCAAGCGACGATAGAAGAGCGCATCTCCCATCATCTCGGCCGGTCCCCAGCCGTCTCGTCCGGGCTCATGACCGCTTGGAGGAGCATCGGCCTGTTCGGTGAGGATTCATCGCGACACCGCCGGGAGTGGACGAGCGGCGCCGCTCGCTTCGAGCGCCAAGGCGAAATGGTCGTGCAGCGCTGCTTCGGAGAAAGCTCTGGCATCCCTCACCACACCGGCCGCGTCGGTGCCCGTGACCACCCACAGAGGCTCCTCTTGGGCATAGCGCGTGGCGGCCACCAGACCGGCGCCCGATGTCAGCGTCTTCGTTGTGCGTCCGCTCGCGTCAAGCAGGGTCAGCGACCGCCCGTCGCCCGCGAAGCGCGCATAGACCCCGCTGGCGCTCGGGCCCCGCTCTATCGCCTCGCTGGCGGGCGTACCCCTAACCGCAGACCACGGTCCGACGAGCACCCTCAGGGTTTCCGGCTCGTCCCCCGGGCCGATCCCGGCTATCGCAGCCGGCACCCCCTCGGCGCGCAAGCGAGACACCACCTTCTTGCAAGCTTGGCCGCCCACTTCGGCACATTCGACGCGCACCGGCAGGCGCTTGCCTTCGCTTCCGTTCAGAAACGGCTCCGGAAAAGAGCCCACTACCGCGGGCACGTCCTCGGTCTGGCTCCAATCGTGCAGGTCCCACCAGATGTGATCGCCCGCGTGTACCTCCGTGCTCGCCCCGCCCTTGGGCGCCTGGATGCCGTTTACGTAATAGAACCAGTCGACCGGGTCCCCATCTTGCGTCCTGCCGGAGAGGCCGTCGATGCTCTGCACAAAGCCGCCTCCGTAGCGGGTGGTGACCGCGTGGTTGCGCATCAGCAGGCTCAAAACCGTCTCCTGGCCGCGAGCCTTCGGCGGCCCCTGCCCACCAACGGGCTTGGCGCCGAAGTCTTCGGTGACCGTCAGATGAATCGCGCTCGGCGTGGCCCCCGGTCCAAGGCCGCATCCGGCAAACATCAGGACAAATACGCCGAGCAGGCCCCACCAGCCCAGCAGACCAAGCAGGCGGTGGGCGGGAGGACGCGCTTGGCGCCCTCCCCTGTCCACCGACCTGGTGAGCCTGCTACTTGACATAAAAGACGACATGGCTCACGCCGGGGACGAGCTTGGTGACTTGTCCCGCATCGTTGACCGCCTCGACGTCATAGACGTAGCGACCCGCGGGCAGCGCCGCGGGCAACAGATAGCTGAACGACTCGCTGCTACCTATGGAGAAGAACCGCTTCTTGCCACAGCGCGCACGCACGAACATCGCCTTTGAGCCGTTGAAGGACATGCACTTCTTGCCCTTGCTACGCAGGAGACTGATGCGCACTTCGTGCAGCGTTTGACCGGCGGGAACCTGGATCAGCCCACTTAGGACACGGGGTCCTTTGTGGCGTGAATAATGATGGCCGCTCTCGACGCCACCGACCTTTGCCACATCTGAGGCGGGAACGATCAACGGCATGGATTTGGCTACCAGCGGAGCTTGGGCAGTAGTGCCGCATGTCCCGTCGTTGCCGTTGTGGACGCAGATCGTAAACGGGTCCGAGGCAACCGAGTCGGGAGCATGAGCCTGAAGCACGTACAGGCCAGGCGCCGAGAAAGAGACATTCGCAACCCCGTTGGCAGCCGGTGCGAATGTTTGAGCGCCATCCGTAAGCAGATCCCCTGCCGGGAGCGAGCTCTCCGGTAGAGCCGTTTCAGTGCTCAGCGCACCGAGTGTGACCGGGACCTGTTCGCCAACGTTAGCGACGGCTCCAGCGGGGATGGCGGTCAGGAAGTTGTTAGGCCCGGTCGCGTTCTGGCACATAGGGCCAATCGCGTAGCACTGTGGGAACAGGACGATGTGCTGGCCGCTTGCGATCGACTGAGAGCAGATTCCCTGTTCGGCGTATTTGCCGTCCAGCCAGAAGGCCCAGTAAATACCCGAGGGTTCTTTGGAGTTGAATTCCGGCAGGTCCAGGCCCTCTAGACCCTGAAGTTCGACCCCTTCGGACTGGTTCTTGATCTTCCAATTGCCGCCGGTGGCCTGGTAGATCGCGCCGCCGGCACTAGTTCCTTCGCAGGTGCCACCTTCGATGGCGATCGGCGTCGTGTTGGTGGTGACCTGGGTCTGCTGAAGCAGGGTTTCGCCGCCAAGACCCTGGATGCGGACGGTGACGGTGGCAGGATTACCCGTAGCCGCAGCTGACGAGATCGCCCAGGCGAACGGGAACAATGAGGCGATGACGGTCGCGGCAAACGCCATGGATATACGACGAGATGTGAACATGAGCCAACCCCTTTCCACGAGGGCTTTGTGGGCTTGTGGTCGGAGGCAGGTCTCCTGGCTCCCGGGCCTACCCTCCGCGCCTTCCCGATCCGCCGAGCGGCCGATCAGTGGCTGCGCTTGCGCGCCGCGGCTGGCATCCCCGGTCACAGTGGCGGGTCCGCTCCGGATTCGCACCGGCTTCCCTTTCCACCGACCTTATGGACGAAAGTAGCCTACAGCCTGGCGAGATCGGCATCGAGGCTCGCGAGCTTGCCCCGCGCGCTCTCGTCCAACACCGTGCGCTCAGCGATCAGCCGCCGCGCATGGTCGAGGTCCTCGGAGCGGCCGAATGTGAGCGCCGCGCGCACCCGCCCATCCTCGAGGTACCAAGTCGTGAACTTGCCCTCCTCATAGGAGCCGCGCACGATCTCCTCGCTCCACGCATAGGCCGGGCCCACGTACTCGAGCTCGCCCCAATCGCCCAGCACCGAATAGAAGTAGGGCACCACCTCGTGGGGAACGTCGCCGCCAAGCATGTTCAAAGCGGCTGTCTTGCCGTGGTTGAAGGCCACGTCCCAGTGCTCGATGCGCACGTGTTCGTCGTGCAAGGGCGAGTCGTACTCGGCGATGTCACCGGCCGCGAACACGCCCGGCGCTGATGTCTCAAGGCGCGAGGAGCACAGCACTCCCCCGCGCTCGCCGATCTCGAGGCCGGCTCGCTTGGCCAGGGCGACGTCAGGAGTCACGCCGGCACCGACGACGACCGCGTCGGCCGCCAGCTCCAGGCCAGCGGTCGTGATGACCTTGCCCACACGCCCGTCCCCCTCGAAGCGCTCCAGCTCGTCGGAGCCGTGCACCTCGATGCCGTGCGATTCGAGCAGTCCTTGGAAGAAGCGCCCGGCCTGCTTGCCGAAGCCCCGTTCCAATGTGGCCTGCTCCTGCATGACGATCGTCGCCTTCTTGCCCAGCATGGTGAGCGAGGCGGCAACCTCGCAGCCGATGTACGAGCCACCGATCAGCACCACGTTCTCGGCCTCGACAACACCCTCGCGGATCGCGTCGGCGTTACCGAGCGTGCGCAGGTAGTGGATCTCCTCCAGCTCACAACCTGGCACGTTGAGGCGACGCACGTTTGCGCCGGTGGCGATCAGGGCCTTCTCGAAGCTCACCTCCTGCTTGTCGGAGAGCTTGGCGATGCGCGCCTCGACGTCGAGCGACACGACGCTCGTGCGCGTGAGCAGCTCGACTCTCTGCTCCTGCCACCAGTCGCTGGGCCTGAACAGAGGCTCCTCGCGAGTCTCCTCGCCGCGCAAGTAGCCCTTGGAACACTCCGGGCGGTTGTAAGGCGGATCGGGCTCGCGGCCCACGAGTAGGATCTCGCCCTCGGCGCCCGACTCGCGCAGCCAGCGTGCGCAATTGGCCGAGGCAAGGCCTCCCCCGATCAGCAGGAACTCCACCTCGCGCTTGCTCACGTTGTCACCTTACAGCCCCGGAGGATGGCGAACCGCCCAATGCGCCCAAGTGGGGATGTGGTCGAGGATGCGCCAGCGCGGGCCGTCTTCGTCGCGATTGGGTCCTACGTCGGTGCCGTTGTGCGATGTGTCCAAGCGCAGTCCCGCGATCACGATGAACACGTGGTCGGTGGGAGCAGTGGTCGCGTAGATCGTCACCCACCTGCCCGGCCCGGGCTTGCCCCAGCTCACGTAGTCCTGAGCCAGCGGGTTCTCGCGCAGGATCTCCCCGATGCGACGAACCCCGGAGCGGTAGAGCACATAGTTGACGGTGCTCGAGCAATCCTCGTCGGGAGCTCCGCGCGGGTCGGGGTGCCCGTCGGGCCCGTAGGGCAGATCCTGCAGCTCGTTTCCCGCAATCACCATCGCCTGCACAACCGGCGGCGCCTGTGCTGGCACCAGCGCCACGTGGCCGTCGCCAGGCGAGAGCACAGCCTGTGCACCGGAGGTGAATTCGACCTCTCCCACCCCGGGCCACTCGCCGATCGAGACTTCCCCTGCGCTCGACGCGCTCGCCTGTGCGTGGCCACGGTAGAGCGAGGCCCAGTACTCCACCTCGGCGACATACCAATCGGCATGGTTGTAGGCGAAGATCGCCTTTCGATAGTTGCTTGGGGCTCCCGCGGCGCCCAGGTAGTTGGCCATCGAGAAGATCGCATCGGCCGGATCCCAACGGTCGATGCGCCCATCGCCGTCGCCGTCGATCCCATACTCGCTCCAAGTCGAGGCGAGAAACTGGGCAGGTCCGCCCGCGCCGGCCGAGTTGACCGCCCCCTCCATCGTGCACGACGGGTCCCGATCGCGCCCGTGATCGCACTCGACCTTGCCGATCCCGGCAAGGATCGCCCAGTCAAGACCGTAGCGTTTGGCTGCGCTCTGGTAGAGGCTCAGGTATTGCGCCGGGATTTCGGCCGCGGCCCGGGCCGATACAGCGAAGGTGCTGGGCCCTCTGCTACTCGAGACTCCACCAGCGCCCGCGAGCGCGGCGACGAGCATCAACGAGAACAGCCCGAGCACACCAGCCACGCCGATCAGGGCCGCGGCAAGCTTGGCCCCTACTCGACCCGGTATGGGCGCCGGATGCGCAAGCGCGCCGGTGCTCATCGTCTCGGTCCGTAGCCAAGCTGGCGCTTGCGCCTTTCTGCGACCGCACGCGCATCGTCCATCACGCGAGACTTCGGGCGATTGCTCGGGCGCGGGCGCGCCTGCTCTGACTGTGTGCCCGTGGTCGACTGGGCAGCAGACTCGCTCACACCCAAGCCGGCGGATGAGCGTCGGGACAGATCGCCGGGTAGATACGTCCCACTTGCATGGGTGTGCCGCTCCAGCGCGCGATCGAACTCGACGTCCACCCGGCGCCGCTCGCGGTGCCCCAGCTGCGGCGCGCGTCCGTGTGCTGCCCCCCGGGCGGCGGACCCGAGCTGTGAGCGCACTGCGAGTTCACGATCGATCTGAAGGCGCGCTTCGCGTCGCGCGCGAGGAGCAAGCTGTTCGTACTGCTCGCGGCCATAGCCCACGAGCCCCGCAAGCGCCGGGTAGTCGCGCCGCGGGAGATCCCTCCCTGGCGTTCGACTCGGTAGGAGCGCAGCCTGCTCGTCTAGAAAGAGAGCTCGCCGCCGACGCTGCTCGTTCGTATGCGTCCTGCCGCTTGCCCGGTGAGCCGCCTCGCCCTCGGCCACGATACGACGCGCCTCGGCAAATGACCGCTGCTCCCCCGCGAGCTTGGCACCGACACGTTGCTCGCGCACCCCGAGCTGCACCGCTCGCCGCGAGTCACCAGATGCCTGTGCGGTCTGCCGTGCCCTGCGCACGCGCTCCAGCTGGGCACGCATCACGGACAGCCCTTCCTGGGAATGCGAGCTTCTCTGCACACGCAAGCGCGCCGCGGTGTGATCGCGCTCGAGCGTGCGCATGGTCTGCTCATCTGCCAGTTGGCTGGCCCTTTGGTGTGTCGCCTGGACACGCTTGCGCAGCGCCGCTTCGGGGCCAGGAGCTGGCGAGAGAATCTTGCGCTTGGCCCAGCCTGCCGAGCGAGCCACCGCTCGCGGCGTCTCGAGGCCCTGTCCGATTCGCCGCGCAATCGAGGAATGCGACCCCGCGCGTGGCTCCCGGGCGCCGCCCTGCAAGAACGCCGTCGCCTGGTGGCGCTTGAGGAAGATCGCCCACCAGAATGCCGAGATCAACAGCCACTGCGTCCACCAGCCAAGCGGTTCAAGCGAGAGCAGTATGTGTTGCATGCTCAGCAACGCTCCGAGCAAGAACGAGAAGATCAGCTTCGAGACAACCGACCCCAGCAGACGGGCGGCCCAACCGCCGAAGACAGCACGCCCACTGTCACCAAGCGCCGGGGCGAGTACGGCGAAGGGGGCCAGAAGCAACAGGAACAGGCTGATAATTGCCGCGACAAGCAACCGCAGCGCGACCAAGCCGAGCAGCATCGTCATGCCCAGTACTCCCCCGGCGATCAAGACGACGCCAATCATGCGCGGGAAGGTGCCGTCGTCGGAGCGAAACTCGGCCTGCGCGGCCGTGGGTCCAGCGCATTTAGTGTCGTCTTCGGTCTGACAAAGCACTGCCAGCAGCGAGCTCTTGTCTTTGACCGAGTTGCGCTGCGATTCGTTTGCCGGAAAAGCGAGGAACAGCTCTCCGTTTGTGTCCGCCTCGCGTACAAGCTCCTGAGTGCGCGCGACCGCAAGCGTCGAGGGACGGCCTATAGACGTGCACGACGGGTGGCCCACACCGGCGTGACAGCTGAGCTTCGCCTGCTGCTCCGCCACGAGACGCAGCGCCGCCTTGCGCAAGCCAGGATCGAGCAGAGCCGGATCGCTGCACCAGCGCACGTTTCCGAACTCCAGGTAGCACCATGGCATTTCGATCGCGCCGGAGAAAACCGTGCGCATGCTGTCCGCGAGCGTCCTGGGCGCGTTGGCCGGGGTGCCCTGTGCGATCGCACCGAGCGTTCCGAGGCTCGCCTGATTGGCCCAGCGACCGACCGCTCCCACGGTTCCGAGCGGATCCGCGATCACCCACAACCCCAGAGCCATCATCGCGAGCGTCGTGCACGCCTGGCCGAGCGTCTCGCTCACGCGGCGGCGGATCAGCCCGTTGTAGAAAGTGAACATCGAGGCCGTCGCGAGCGCCAACACGAGCCACGGCTCGGTGAAGCTCGCCTGTGCCTGGCGCAGCGAGCGTGCGAGGCCGCCCAACGTCCCAGGATCGAGCAGTTCGAGCGTGAAGCACCACTCGAGCATTACTACGAGCGCGTGCACCACCCACACAAGCGCGTTCCAAACGGGCGCGATGAACACGTCCTGGATCACCGACAAGAGACCGCCTTTGCTAAGGCCGAACGCGCCCACGTCGATATGCACGTCGAACGCGTAATCGTTGGTGGGCGCTGGCGCCCCGACGAACCCGGAGGTCTGGCAGTTGCTTTGCGCTGCGCCGGAGAGCCCGCTTGTCGGGCCCTTGCAAAGTGGACTGCCCAGGCCGTTTTCCACCAGCTGATCGCCTTCGGCCGAAGGCACACCGGCATTTTCGCCTTCGCGCTGGGAGACGCCGATACCGAGTGGCGGCCCACTCGGTGCAACCGGCTTGCCGTCCGGGTGCGGGCTTGATGGGCTGTGCCCCTGCTGAGCTAGATGCGAGCGAATAACGACCCCCGCGGCCGGGCCCACCGATGCAAACAACAGGGCAAGCGCGGCACCCAGCGCTGTAGTCGCCACACGCACGCAGCTCACGGAGACTCTGCCCGCGGCGTGGTGGAGAAAGCGCGCAGCAGCGAAGGCACTACGACCTCCACCTGAATCGCCTCCACCCGTCCGCTGTGATCACGCAGCAGACATCGCCCCGCCTCCATCTCCAGCAGCAGCTCGCGAGCGCGGCGATCGTCCGGGTCGAGCCCGAGCAGAGTGAGAGCTCGCGCCGCCTCGACCTCCGAGCGCATCCCAAACACGAATGTGGCACCAATCAGGTTCTCAAGCGACTCGCGCTCGCCGACAAGCGCATCGGTGACCAGCTGCGTGCTCACGATCGGAACCGCGAGCTCTGAGCGGCCCATGCGCTGCAGGGAGGCAAGCAAGGTCCGACCCACCGGGTCACCCAGAAGCCGCCATCCCTCGTCGAATGAGAACAGCTTCAGACGATCGCGCTCACGCGACATCAGGTGCATTGCCAACATCGCGATCAGCCGCACGATCTGCACACCCACCCGCTCGGCTTGTGTGTACTCAGCACGTGGGGTACCTGGCTCAGGTCCAGGAAGGTCGCGGATTGGAATGTAGGTGACCTGCCTCTCCTCGAAAGCAGGAAGCTTCACCTCGGAGTCCGCGAATCCCAACTGAGTGAGACCGGAGCGTGCGTAGACCTCGAGCGCAGCCCCCACTTGTGCCTCGGCCTTCTGCCCCTCACGGAGTGCCCTCACCACCTCTGTGCAGGTGGGCTCGCGCGCACGCCTCATCACTACATCCACCGCCGCCACCACCGCCGTCTCCCAGGCGGCATCCGCCCGCCCCGGGAGCAGATCGCGCAGAAAGGAGACGGCCGCATCCTGGCGCAGGTGCTCGGGAGCCACGCGCAACGGGTCGAGCATTCCACGCAGTGCAGGGTCGGGACGTAGTGCGATCGTCTCCGCATGGGGTGCCACCTCCTCCAGCAGATGGAAGCGATGGTCGCCCTTGGGGTCGCAGTCGATTACGCGTGCGCCCTGCAGGAAAGCCTCGTACTTGAGCTTCTGCGCAAGCGTCGTCTTGCCTGACCCGAGTGCCCCGACACTGAGGATCGCGGTGTTGCGATCACGCTCGGAGCCCTCGCGCAGGTTGAAGCGCACAGGTTGGCGCGAGCCGGTGAGTGTGTGGCCGAGATAGAAGCCACGTTTGGAGCCGGCCGTGTGCGTGGCTGTAGGCATCATCGCGGCGACCTGCTCGATCGTGAGCGTGTCGTCGTAGCCCGCCACGCGCGTTCGCTGCCCGGGCAACTGCTGGACGAACAGTGCGAGCTGGTCACCGAGAGGTCGATGCAGGTGGATCTCGCCGTAGGCTCGCCTGCACATCTCGACCCGCTCTGCGAGTTGCTGCTCGTCTTGCGCACCGATTGCCAGCGCGAGCGTCGCACGCATCAACGGCGGGCGGCTTGACGCTTGCAGGTAGGCAAGCAGGTCGCGCGCCTCCTGCGTGCGCTGATAGCCGAGATCGGAGACACCTTGGTCTCCGTCTGACTCGGCGCGCAGGATCTGGTCGGCGTCCTGGACCCGCCGGCGCGCGATCCGTAGCGCGAGCTCGTTGGGCAAGAAGCGTGCGTTCAACGACAGGTCGACAGGAAAGGCGAGGCTTTCCACAGGAGCGAACATCAGCTCCACGCGCGCTCCCGGAAACGTGGCTCGCTCTGGCAGGGCGCCCAGCACAAGTTGCGCCTGCCAGCTGACGCCGAGCTCGGACTCGATCCGCAGCGCGCGGCCCCGGTGCTCGACAAGACCATCCATCCAACGCACCACGTCGCCCTCCAGCGGCGCGAGCAGGGCGTGGCCGTTGCGTTCGAAAGCCAGCGCGCGCGGCTGGTGCAATCCATCGACGCTGGGCTCGCCCAGACCGCGGCAGAAGGCTCGACGGACGAGCCACTGCAACTCGACTCCTCGCGCAGGACGCACGCTCAGGAAGTCACCCAAGCGAGCATGGGCCTGATCTGCCCGCACGCGCGCTCGCTCCAGCTCGGACGCCGCCAAGACGCGCCTGTCCCCCACAGACAGAGCTCCTCTGAGGGAGCGCAGCCACTCACGAGGATGCTGCCCAGCGGCTTGTGAGACATAGGAGGCCACGTCGCGCTCGGGATCGCGCAGGCTGACCAGAAGGAAGAGCGAAGGCTGCGAGGCGCCGACATCTCGCAGGTGCTCCACGTGCTCTTCGACATAGCGGCGATTTGCACGTACGTGCGTTTCCGTGCTTGCCTGCTGCAGCTCATGCAGGTAGGCATCGGGGTTCCAACGTCGTCCCACCCGCGCGATCTGCACATCGGCTTCGACTGCTTCGAGTGCTCCCATGAGCGCAAGCAGACGGGTGCGCTTGGCATCCTCAGCGAGCCATTCATATGAGGAGCCCGTGACGAGGAACGCAGCCCATACATCAGTCAGGCTCTCGCCGAACACCAAATTTCCGTATACGAAGGAGATCGGAGACTTCACCCTCTAACCTCGAGTCGAGCTCCCTCCGCCAGCGAGATCACCTGTCCGCATGCCGGCTTTGGGTGTCCCGGCAACCCCGTGAGCGTCACACTCGGACGACGTGCGATCCGTCTCAGTGGACCCGGAAACAGGCCGGTGCGAACGTGTGCAGTGCACACAAGCACAGCGCCCGGCCCGATGTAGCGTAGGCGCCGCAGGCGCGCGTCCGAGCCGTCGACCAACACGATCAGCTCTTCCATGCGCCAACGCCGGTCCCTGGCCGCCCGTGGGTGCAACCCTGAAAGCTCCCGAGGACCGCACCCGTAACGCGCCAGCGCCAGTGCGGCGAGGTGAAACGAGCGTCCCTCGATCTTGATCAACGTCAACAATGCGGCCACCGCTCCCGGGGCCACCACATCGCGCACATACCAGGGCAGCGCTCTTGCAAGCACACCGATCAGAGGTAGATTCCCTGCGAGCAGCACCGCCGCGAGGATCACCAAGAAATACACGATGCCACGTAGCGGCACGCCGTTGGGGTTGAGCCTCAGTCGGTCGATGCGGTAGATGCGCCGCTCCAGGTCGAATACGTTCCGGTAGGAGCGGATCTCGGTCATCCTGCCGCTCAGGAAGCTCCAAATAGGGAATTAACCGTGTCGTGCAACACGTTCACCCCCGCAGGCGTGGCAAGCAGGATCGCCACCATGCCGATCGCGAAGATGCCTGCAGCCTCCTTGAAGTCGCGCCGAAAGGCGAGCACGATTGAGGCGATTGCAAAGCCGAGCGCGATCATGCTCATCGCGACCTTGCGACCGGTTTCACCTGCCTTGGCGGCCGCCGATTCGAGCGAGCCGCCTTCTCCGGTGGTCGTGGCGATCAGAGCGTGGATGGTGTGGATCGTGTGCATGGTGACTCCTTTGGCTTGGATCGAGTTGGTGACTGCGTCGCAGGCGCTAGCCGTCGGGGTTGGTTTGGATCGCGGACACCTCCCAGCGCCCGGCGATCGAGACGACATCAAGCTCGTAGCTGAGCGTGTACTGCGTGCCTCGTCGATCGCGCGCGTGCACGACGGCCAGCACCGAGCGGCCGTTCGCAGACCAATTGAGGCTGTCGAGCGCCCTTAGTTGCAATGAAGCTTGCGGCAAGGAGACGCGTGCACCCACGGCAAGATCGGCATCGAGCTCGGATTGCGCACCCGCAAGGTAATTGCGCAGGGCGCGGGTCACGACCGTGGTGAGCGCAGCGCTTTCGACCGGGTGTAGGTGGCCCGCCGGCGCAGCCTCGGCATAGTCGGGGGGCCCCACGATGGCGGGATAACCCCCGAGTGCCAGACTCCCGTCGTGTTCGCGCACGACGCTGACCGTCAAATAGAGCAAGCCGCCGCTGTCGGTTTGCGTCGCGACGGTGTAAAGGTGCTCTCCTGCAGATGTGCTGCGGGCCTGTACGACTTGGGTCCACTGCACCTGCTGCTCCCCGCTTGTTGGAGGCTGCAAGCCCGCTTCGGCTTCCATCCAGGAGCCGAGGTAAGGGAGGAGCGCGAGCCGGTGAGCTTCAGGATCGCGTGAGTTCCATGTGAGATAGCGACGGGCGAAGAGCGACGCAAAACCTTCGGCAGCGCGGTCCACAAGAGCCGAGCTCGATAGCGCGGCGCGCACGATCGTTGGCCTGGGCGGTGCGATCGCAAAACGCGCGCTTGCAAGCAGTCCCGCGATGGCCAGCCCCTGCAGCAGGTAACGAGGAAGCTCACGAGCAAGGCGTATCCGCCACATAGATCGCACTGTGACGGTAACTGTTGCGTGCGGACCGCTTGACATCGTCTCAACGCTCGAAGCCGAACTCGCCGTCCGGTGCTGTGGCGGACGGGATACCGCCGAGCACATAGCGAGGTGAAAGCCACTGCCGACTCGCCCTAGCCGACCTGAATGAAATGGATCGTGGATAGCTCACGATGTATTTAAGAGTGATCGGGCGCGAAGTCGCGACAGATGGGCGCGGCTCTGTGGCCCTTGACACCGACCTGTTCTTTGGTGGGTACGCGAGCGTGACACCGGTCGGGTCTCCGACCGCCGATCCTGCATCTACAGACGCGGCCATGGGCGCGGACCGTGCAGGAGACCTATGGCCTGGGACGCGAGCCTTCGGATGGACGACGGACTCCGGCGTAACAGGAGCCCGGTGGGACAAGCTCGACAGGACGAGTCCGACTGCCCCCAACGTGACACCCGCCAGCAGCCCGAGTCCGAGGAGCCGAGCCGCGTGAGATCCGCGTGGGCCAGATGAGATGACTGGCTGATCCGTTTGCCGGTCCGGCTCGCTGCCCGGGGATTGCTCCCCCACCCCATCGTGTTCCCCGGCTAGATACTCCTCCTCCCCGTACACGCGGTAGACCTCGCGCGGAGCGCGATGCAAGAATGTCATGAGTACACGCTCACCCAGCACGCCGGTCGACGGGATTCATCGAGCATGACCACGCAGGCGACCGGGAGCAAGGATGGGGAGACGTCCCGCTCCCGGCCGCTCACGCGCGGATAGGAAGCGCCGCGTGATCGTGTGGGCAACCGATCTCCGGCGTCCCAAGGGACGCGCCTATGTGTGAGGTGAGGGATGGTCATAGGTGGGTCCCTACTCTCTATTCCGACCCCGCACCTGCGAGCGGGACACATGAATCTGAAAGGCCAAGCGACTCGCCCAGCAAATTTGTGAGTCGGGCGCGGGCACGTTGGCCGACCTTGCGGTACTTCTCCTCCGACCAGCCGTGCATACGGCAAAACTCGCCGCGCGCCATGTCACATGAGAGCTGGCTGCTCAACAGAAGCCTCTGGTCGGATGAGAGCTGGCGTGTGAGCTTGCCGATGCGTCGCAATTCATTGCGTACAAGCGCGATCCGTTCGACGTCGGCCTGCAAATCGACGATCTCGAGGCCGCAATCCTCGAGCGGGATCGCCATGGAGATCGCCGCCTCCATCGGGCTACGCCCACTCAGAGCACGCTGGCGATCACAGATTCGTGAAAGGAAACGTTGCTCGAGGGCATTGGCGATGTGAGCGCGGCTGGAGAATGCCGCACCCTTGGCCACACGCCCCAGTAGCTCGAGCGTCGCCTGGCTGTAGCAGTCCTCCAACTCCACTCGAGCGAGCCGATGGCCGTGAGCCCGAAGCAGCAGCTCACGGCGTGAGCGCGCGACAAGCGCCACCGACTCGGCGGGATCCCTCAAAAGTAGTTTGCGACCCTCTTGTCGGGTAGACACGTAAGCATGTCGATACAAGTGGCCCGCACACCCCCCTCCCAATTGCTGCGCGCGCGGCTAGGAGCCCTCGACAGCTGCCAACAGCGCAAAGCCCGTCTCGGCTTTGTCGTAGCCGTCTTCAAGCGCTTCAACGACGATCAGGCCAGCCAGATGGGCGCGCTGATCGCCTACTACGGCTTCTTCTCGCTGTTCCCCCTGCTGCTCGTATTCGTGACTGTGCTCGGCTTCGTGCTGGAAGGCAGTCCGAGCACACAGGAGAGTGTCGTGCACTCGACGCTCAGCCAGTTCCCGATCATCGGCACCCAGCTGCAGAGCAACGTCCACTCGCTTAAAGGCAGCGTTCCGGCTCTTGCGATTGGGCTCATCGGCTCGACGCTCGCGGGTCTCGGCATCACCGGCGCCACCCAGAGCGCCTTCAACAAGGTGTGGGAGATACCGCGCGAGCGCCAGCGCGGCTTCCTCGCCTGGCGCCTGCGCGGGGTGGGGCTGCTGATGGTGTTCGGCCTGCTCGCGATCGTCTCGACAGTGGCAGCGGGCTATGTGACCGCCCAGACGACGGGCATCCTCGGCGTGCTCATCGGCGTGGTGGTTGCGCTCGTGGCGAACCTGCTCTTGTTCTTCGCCGTCTTCAGGCTGCTCACCTCAGAGGCGGTCGCAACTCGCGATCTGATCGCCGGAGTGATCGTGGCGGCGATCCTGTGGCAGATCTTGCAACACGTGGGAAGCCTGTATGTCGATCACGTGGTGCGCCATGCCAAGGACACATCGGGGCTGTTCGCGTTCGTGCTCGGCCTGCTCTCATGGCTCTATCTCGGCGGCCAGGTGACGCTGGTGGCGGCCGAGGTCAACGTGGTTCGCGCCCGCCGGCTGTGGCCACGCAGCTTGCTCGGAGACGGCGAGGAAGAGGGAAAGCAAGGCACTTGAAGTCAGACGACGAGCGGGCTATACTAACTACACTTTCGTAAGCTTATATGGAGCGTATAGCGATGGCTTCGACCCCTTCACCACCTTCACAAAGCGGCCAAGCACAGGACTCTCAGCCCAAGCCGATCTTGCGGCTGATCCCTCTCGATGACACGGTCGTCTTCCCGAGCATGGGAATCACCCTCACAATCGATGTGGGCGATGACGAGCGCGTGGTGCTCGTGCCCCGCCATGAGAACGAGTTCCTCGAGGTCGGCACGATCGCCGAGGTCTCAGAGCAGTTGCGTCTGCCCGGAGGTGCCCACGCGGTTGCGCTCTCCGGCGAGCACCGTGCGCTGATCGGCGCGGCTCAGACTGGCCCCGAAGGAGAGCTGCGCGTGGAGGTGGACGAGCGCCCCGACGACGTGCCTGTGGACAAGCGCACACGCGAGCTGGAGCGCGAATACCGCGCAGTGGTCGAGGAGATCCTCGAGCTGCGCGGCGACGATGGGCGCATCGCGGCCTTCCTGCGAGCGATCGTGGAGCCCGGCCCGCTGGCGGACTCCGCCGGCTACTCCCCCAACCTGACCTACGAGCAGAAGGTGGAGCTGCTGCGCACCCTCGGCGTGACCGACCGGCTCGAGCTGGCCGTCAAGCTGCAGCGCGACAGCCTGGCCGAGCTACAGGTGAGAAAGCGTATCCGCGAGGATGTCCAGGAGGGCGCCGACAAGCAGCAGCGCGAGTACTTCCTGCGCAAGCAGATGGAGTCGATCCGCAAGGAGCTCGACGAAGACGAGACTTCGATCGTCGAGGAGTACCGCGCGAAGATCGAGGCCGCCGAGATGCCCGATGACGTCCAAGAGCAGGCGCTCAAGGAGCTTGGCCGCCTGGAGCGGATGGGCGAGCAGACCGGCGAGTCGAGCATGATCCGTACCTACCTGGACTGGCTGATCGCGGTGCCCTGGGGCAAGCGCTCCGATGAGCATCTCGATCCTGTGGCGGCACGCGAGGTGCTCGATGCCGATCACGCCGGCTTGGAGGACGTCAAGGACCGCGTGACCGAGTATCTGGCGGTGCGCAAGTTGCGCCAGGACCGCGGCATCGAGGCCGACCCCAAGTCGGGTGCGATCCTAACCCTGATCGGGCCGCCCGGCACGGGCAAGACCTCGATCGGCGAGTCGATCGCGCGAGCCACCGGCCGTGAGTTCGTGCGCATGTCGCTAGGCGGCGTGCGTGACGAGGCTGAGATCCGCGGGCACAGGCGCACCTACATCGGCGCCTTGCCGGGACGCCTGGTGCGCGCCCTGCGCGACGCCGAGACGATGAATCCTGTGATCCTGCTGGACGAGGTCGACAAGGTCGGCGCGGACTGGCGCGGGGACCCCTCCGCGGCGCTCCTGGAGGTGCTCGACCCGGCCCAGAACCACTCCTTCCGCGACCACTACCTGGACGTGGAGCTCGACCTGAGCCAGGTCATGTTCATCGCCACGGCCAACGTGGCCGACACGATCCCCGGACCGCTGCTCGACCGCATGGAGGTGATCCGCTTCGACGGCTACACATCCGAGGAGAAGCTCGCGATTGCCAAGGGCTACTTGTGGCCACGCCAGCGCGACCGCAACGGCCTGCGCGAGGACGAGGTGAGCGTCTCCGACGAGGTGCTCAGGACGATCATCGCCGAGTACACACGCGAGGCAGGTGTGCGTAACCTCGAGCGCGAGCTCGGAACCGTGCTGCGCAAGACCGCCACGCGCGTCGCCTCCGGCGAGGTGGAGCCGCCCGTGGAGATCACACTGGAGACGGTACGCGAGGCGCTCGGACGCCAGAAGTTCTTCCAGGAGTCGGCGTCGCGCACGGCCGTGCCGGGTGTGGCGACTGGCTTGGCCGTAACCGGCACGGGGGGAGACGTACTGTTCGTAGAGGTCACAGCCATGAGCGGCAAGGGAGACCTATTGCTGACAGGACAGCTCGGCGACGTGATGAAGGAGTCTGCGCGCATCGCGCTCTCCTATGTGCGTAGTCATGCGGAGGAGCTTGGCATCGAGCCGAGTGCCTTCGAGGATCACGAGTTCCATGTGCACGTGCCGGCCGGGGCCATCCCCAAGGACGGCCCGAGCGCAGGCGTGACAATGGTGACCGCCCTGGCGTCGCTGCTATCCGACCGACCGGTTAAGCACACGGTCGGGATGACCGGCGAGGTGACCTTGCAAGGTCGCGTGCTGCCGATCGGCGGACTCAAGCAGAAGGCCTTGGCCGCCCACGCAGCTGGCCTCACGGATGTGATCCTGCCCGAGCGCAATCGCGGGGACCTGGACGAGATTCCCGCGGAGGTTCGCGAGCAGATGAGCTTCCACCCGGTCATGAGCATCCACGAAGTCCTCGACCTCGCGCTGGAGCCGGCGCCCACGGTCGCTCAGGTCTCCTGAGCTCGGGAGGCGCTCGATGTCACGCAGCTCACGCAGGTGCCAGCCAGTGCCCTTGGAGGTCCGCCAGGCGGCGGACCTCCTGGAGCGGCGCTGGCAGTTGTCGATCATCTATGCCGCCTTGACCGGGGCTCTGCGCTTCAACGAATTCGCCGAGGCCGTCTCCGGGATCTCCCCGCGCATGCTCTCTGAGCGCCTGCGCGACCTGGAGGGCGCCGGGCTGCTCGAGCGCACGGTGCTCCCCACCAGCCCCCCGACCGTCGAGTACAGATTGACGACGCGTGGTCGTCGGCTGGGACCTGTGATTGAGGCGATGCGCGCCTATGCGGAGAGCGTCGGCTGAGACGCCCATAGCGCGCTTGGGCTCCTGGCCCAATCAGCCGGGTGGGACGCATTTGCCCAGCGCCTATTAGCTCCCGACAGACCCAGCCGGACCGCCGCTGAGCGCCAGGTCCCCCTCGTGACAACCGGCGGCATCGAGCGCCGCACCGACCAGCTGGCCGCCCTCACACTCATCGGCGAGCACCTTTCGCTGGGGATTGCGCACGCCGATCGCGCCCGCCAAACCACCGGCCGCCACCAGCACGGCCGCGATCCCCATTCCCAGATGAAAGCTATCGAGTGACGCTTCGTCGGCGGCGACTGTGACAGCGCGCGCCTGTGCCGGCGCAAGCCCAGCTGTATCTGGTCGGCCAAGCGCCAGCTTCTTCGCTTCCGCGACGGCTGCCCTCGCTGGCGGCCCGAGCGGGCGGCCCGCCAAATTGCTGTCCAAGCCCGAGACGAACGATGCCGCCACGGCCGCACCGACGGCCGCTGTTCCAAGCAGCCCGGCGACGCGAGCTATGGCATTGTTGACGGCCGAGGCGATACCAGCCTGGTCGGTGTCTACTCCAGCCAGAACCGCAGCCGTCAAGGGAGCCACGGTCATCGATAGGCCAAGCGAGAAGATCAGGATGCCCGGCAGCACGTCAGCGAGGTAGTCGACATGCACACCGATCCGCTGGAACGACACCAGCCCGACAGCCGCCACCAGTGGACCGGCCCCCATGAACAGACGAGGGCCGAAGCGATCGGCGAGCCCCCCGAAGCGCTTGGAGAGCGCGAACATGACCGCCGTCGCCGGCAAGGTCGCAAGGCCGCTCTGAAGCGGTGTGTAGCCGCCGATTTGTTGCAGGAAGATGGTCAAGAAGAAGAACAGGATCGATAGGCCCGCATACATCGAGAGCGTCTCGACGTTCCCGGCCGAGAAGTTGCGCCTGCGAAAGAGCGTGAGCGGCAGCATCGGATCGCGCGCCCGCGACTCGTGCAGGACAAAGCAAACGAGCAATATGACCCCGGCGACGAACGGGACGACGACGCCTGTGCTTGCCCAACCGAGCCGGGGTTGCTCGATCAGCGCAAACACCGGTCCACCCAGACCCAACGCGCACAGAGCGCCGCCGAGGAAATCAACCCTCCTGACACGTTCGCCTCTCGGCTTGGCAGGGGGAATCACGGCCAAGATCAGGGTCACGCAAATTGCGACGAGGGGAAGGTTGATGAGAAAGATCACCCGCCACGAGGCGATCTGCAACAGCTCCCCTCCCGCGAGCGGCCCAAGCACCGTCGCGATCCCTCCCCACGCCGTCCAGCTACCGATCGCAGGACCACGTTCTGACTCGCGAAACGTCGCCACTATCACCGCCAGGGCGCTGGGGGTGAGCAGAGCGCCGGCAATTCCCTGCAAGGCTCGTGCCGCGATCAGGGCACCGATCGTGGGAGCAAGCGCACACAGCAGGGACGCCACCCCGAAGCCGCCGACGCCGAGCGCGAAGATGCGCCGCTCCCCGTACAGGTCACCGAGCGAGCCACCGATCAGGATCAGCGAGCCGAGCGTGAGCAGATAGGCGTTCACGACCCACTGCTGAGCCGCCAAGCCGCCGCCTAGGTCTCGCTGGATCGTCGGCAGGGCCACGGTCACCACCGTGCTGTCAAGCAGGGCTATGCCTGACCCGAGGATGCACGCGACAAGCGTTAGCTGCTTGCGCGTGGCTGCGTCGTCCCGGAGACGAGCGATGCCGGCAACCATAGGTGCACGGTAGCCTGCCCACGTCCTCGGCGCGGATCGGGCCTTACGCCGCGACTCTCAGCGGGGCATGAGATGCGAAGCCCCTCAGGCGGCCACGCCTGCCAAAGCCCAGGCCGCCTTGCCTTCGCGCTCAGCCTTCACGACCACTCCCTCGGCCTCTAGCCGACGCAGGTTCCCATTGATGTTGGGTCCGCTCATCGCCGTGACGACCACGAGCTCCCCGACGGTGTGCGAGCCGTGCTCGAGTGCCCCTAAGATCGCCTCGCGTGCAGCGCCGCGTGCGGCGCGCCCGGGTTTGGGCTTGGCAGTGGAGCGTCGTGAGCTCCTGGTCGGCTTGCGGTCGGGAGCTTCCTCACGCGTCGTCCTGTCCCCATTCGCCGTTTCCTCAGCATCATCCTCGCCTTGATGTGTCTCGAGGAGCGCCTCGGCCGCCACGAGCAGCCGTTCTTGCTCGGCCAGTAGCGGTCGCAACTCGTTCAGGCGCTCGTCGATTTCGCGGCGAATCGTGCTCAACAGATCAGGGGCCATGCTTGTCCTTCCGGGGTCAGATTGTTCTAGAGCAGCGTATTCTCGCAGCGAGTGAGCTCAAGCTCCCCAGACACCGGTGCCGAGCGAGGCGAGCAATCTCATCGAGCTCACGTCCCGGGCGTTGGCAGCAACAGCGGACGCTCCTGTTCATGAAGCGCCTTGAAACGCTCTCCCCTATCAGCGTGATCGGCCATTTTGCCCTCCTACAAGGCGCCCCTATATGTGCTCTGCCGAATTATCCTTCGGCGTCCAGCCAAATGGGTTGATGGTGTCATGAAACCTGTCTGCATTATTGGATACCGCATAGAAGACAGTGGAGCGTCCCGGCACAGGCTCGCCGGCCAAGCATGCATCGATAGCACCTACCAGGTCATCATGGCTTAGCCAGGTCGCGGTCTGCCCCTCTCCCCCCTTTACGGAGTTATCGCGTGTTACGCCACCAAACCGCACGCCGATGAACTCGAAATCGAATTGCCTCGAGAGGGTCCTGCCCACCTCCTCTCCGATCAGCTTGTACACGCCGTATGGCGTTGCCGGATAGTAGCTGCCGGGTACGGTAAGTGGGTGGAGCGCCTCGGGGTCACGGTGATTGTCGGCGTGGACCGAGCTTGCCATGACGAGGCGGCTCACCTTTGACTTCACGACTGCCGTGAAAATGTTGACATCCACCTGGACGTTGTCTGGGTAGATGCGCATACGATACTTTGGCGGACTATCGGCTGGGGGAAACCTGCGCGCCAGGTGAATCACCGTGTCAACCCCGACCATGTGTCGTTGCAGTGTCTCGTAGCGGGTGATGTCTTCAGGTAGATCGACTCCCCTGATCAGGTACCTGTCCTTTAGCCGCTCCTGCAGAACAGAGCCAATGATTCCCCTGGAGCCGGTGATGAGCGCGGTGCGCATTTAGCCTGCTTCTACTCCGCAGGCTGTCTCGCCGCTCCCTGGTTTGCCAGCCGTGCCCTGCGGTACTCGTTGACGACGATCTCGGTGAGCTCCTCCACCGAGGTCTCGGCGGTTGGCTTGTCCAGTGCAATTACGCCATCCTGGATCATGTTTACCCGGTCGCACGCCTCCAAGACATGAATGTAGTTGTGCAGGATCATGACGATCGAGACCCGCCCCTCCCTCTTCAGGCGGGCCACCAGGTCGAGGATCATCGACCCCTCCTTGGCCCCCATCGCGGCGAGAGGCTCGTCCAGCAAGAGGATGTCCGCGTCGGAGTTGGCCGTGCGAGCAACGGCGATCGCCTGGCGCTGACCGCCGGATAGGCGCGCGACAGGCACGTCGATCCTCGGGATGTTGATGCCGATATCGTCGAGCGCCTTGCGGGTGTCCTTGCGCATAAGGTGGTTGGCAAGCAATGGCAGGGGATGGTGAACATGCTCGCGGCGTAGGAACATGTTGTGGAAAACCGACAGCTCGTCGACCAGGGCGAGGTCCTGGTAGACGGTCTCGATGCCTCTCGAGCGGGCGTCATCGACGCTCTTGAGCTCCACCTCCTTCCCGTGCAGAAAGATCCTTCCTGAGTCGGGCTTCTGAAAGCCACAGAGGATCTTGATTAGAGTGGACTTGCCGGCCCCATTGTCGCCGAGCAGCCCAAGTACCTCACCCTTGCGCAGGTGCAGGCTGACATCGCGCAGCGCCGTCACCGGGCCGAAGCGCTTGGCGATGTGCTCGACGCGCAGGACATCGTCAGCGGCCGAGCTGGGCCCGACGACGATCTCGGCGGGGACGGGTCGCTCAGCCAAGGCCAGACCCGGTGCGCACGCGCGCGACATAGGTATTGATGACCATCGCCAGGATGATCGCGAGCCCTAGGTAGAGTGCGAGGTAGTTGGCGTTGACACCCTGGAGCACCAGTCCGTCGTGCAGGATCCCGAGGAACAGCGCACCGATCAAAGCACCGACGACGGTTCCCGAGCCGCCCGCCAAGAGCGTGCCGCCGATCACCGCCGCGGAGATCGCCTCGAGCAGGATCGCGTTCGCCCCCGCGGTATCCGGTTGGACCGAGGTTGCGCGCACCGCCTCGAGGATGCCGACGAGACCGGCGCAGGTGCTGCACAGGATGAAGTTGCGAATGATGACCAGACGCACCCGCACGCCCGCCTCGCTGGCGCCCAGCCTGTTGGAGCCGACGGCCACGGTGTACAGACCCCAGCGGGTACGGCTGAGCAGCACCTGCAGCACAGCGATGATCACCAGCGCCCAGATCAGCTCCGAATATGTTCCGCCACCAAATATCCTGGCGAAGGTGCCGATGTGATTGACCGTCTCAGGCAACACGATGTGGTGACCATTGACGACATGTTCGACGTTGACGGTGGTAGTGGTCACCTGGGCGCCGGGGGTCGCCACCGGCTGGGCGTGGGAGATGATGAGGGTCAAGCCCTCGAAGGCAAACAGCGTTCCCAGCGTGGTGATGAACGAGTTGACCCCGATGATCGCGGTGAAGAAGCCGTTGATCACACCCACCCCGGCGGCCGCGATCATCGCAATGATCACTCCCGGCAGCAACGGCACGCCGCCATTGTGGAGCTCGTAGAACAGAAACGGCGTGAACAGGTACACCGCTCCGATCGACAGGTCGATCTCCCCGTTGATCATCAGGAAGACCTCGCCCGCCGCGAGGATCGCGAACGGCGCGAAGTAGGGCAGTAGCGTCTTGAAGTTCTCCGTCGTGAAGAACGTGTCGGTGCTCGCCGCGAAGTAGAGCGCCACGATGACCGTGACGACGATGATGCTTCCCTCGCGCAGGGTCAAAAAGCGCTTGAACAGCCCAAGCGCGCCCTGACCGACGGACCAGCCTCGGCGCCCCTGAGCGCCTGTCGCCGGGGCCGGGTCGCCGGAGGCTGGGACACCGGTCGCGCTTGCCATCACCAGTCCCTAAGGTGAAGAGGTCGATCGAGACGCTAGGCCGCCGCGACCACCTTCACTTCCGAGGAGGTGCCCTCGTAGCGAGTCTTGGTCTTGTTGTATGGAATCACCGTGGTCTTGTCGAGGAACTTCAGGCCGGTGTTGGTGTCGGCAAACCCGGTGAGCGAACCCGAGACCTTGAACAGGAAGAGCTGTTGAACGGGCAGGAAGCCCTGGAGGTAGGGCTGTTGATCGATGGTGAAGTCGATCTGACCGGCCGCCAACAGTTGCTGAGTGACTTCCGTCAAATCGAATCCGCCCGCCTTGACGCCCTTGCCGGGCAGCCCGTACTTCTGCATGACCTGGGCGACGCTCTGGGTGCTGCCACCATCGACGGCGAATAGGCCCTTTGTGTTCGTATGGCCAACCCAGTACGCGTCGATCGTGGACAGCTCGGCCGGGACGGCGGCACCGGTGGCGATCGTGTGGGTCGTGATCGGCTTGCCCGACGCCTTGATCGCCTTGATCGCCCCGTCGATGCGCGGCTGGATGTTGGCCGCGCCGGGCGTGGCGATGAACAGAGCCACGTCTCCAGAAGGCACGAGTTCTACGATGCGTTCACCCATCTTTTCACCGGCCTTCATCAGGTCCTGGCCGATGTAGGCCTCGCGTGCGTTGCCTTCCGCATCGGCGTTGTAGGCCACGACCGGTATGCCCGCCGAGATCGCTGCCTGCACCGGCTGGTTAAATGCATGCAGGTCGATCAGGGAGACGGCGATCCCGCTCGCGCCGCTCGTCACGGCGCTGTTGACGGCGTTGACCATTTCGTTGACGTTGCTGTTTTCAGAGCCTGTCCACTGGTAGGAGCAGCCGAAGAGCTTGCACGCGTCGGCTGCGCCGTACTGCGTGGGAACGAAGAACGGGTTCGTCGTCACGTGATTGACGAACACGAATTTGTAGTTCGGATGCGAGCCGAACACCGCTTCGCTGCCACTGCCGGCAGCGGCGCTCGAGCCACCGCCTTTGCCGCAGGCGGCCAATATGCTGCTTGCCGAACCGGCCGCTATACCGGTGAGCGCTGTGCGGCGCAGGAACGCACGACGATCCAAGCCTCGCTGGCCGATCTCTGAGCGCTCGAGCAGCTCGGTGAGCTCATCGACCTGTTCTGTCTTTGACATCTGTATCTCCTCCTGTGGGGAGGCCACGTCAGGCGACGCAGCGCCCATAAATACATTTACCCCCTGAATCCATTCGTATGCAAGGACTTCGGGTTGAGGGGTCTATCGTCAGGGCATGGCTCCGGCATCCGCCAGTCCGCAGCCGCCTTCCGGGCGCCCCGATGAAGCTGAACACGGAGGGCAAGAGCCAGAGGTCGCTCGCCCCGGCGAGCATGACCACCCTAGGCACGCGCAGAGGCGACAGGAGGTCTATGGGCCGCTGAGCATCGATCGCCATCTCAAGCAGGACGGCCGGTCGCTCATCCTCTACAGCCGCCAGGAGAGCCGGGACCGGTGAGCGAGCAGCGCTTCAACGAGCTGCGCGGAGAGCAGGTCGTATACGCAATCCACCGGCAGGACCGCACCTTTCTGCCTGAGGAGGACCACTGCCCGCTCTGTCCCACGCCGGGCGGATCCCGGCCGGTCGGCGAGCCGGAGACGGAGATCCCCTTCCCAACCTTCGAGATCGCCGTCTTCGACAATCTCTATCCCGCTTTTCAGGCGCCCCACGGAGCGACGGAGGTGGTCGTCTACACCGACAGCCACCACGGCTCGCTCGGTACGCTCCCCGCCGAGCGCGCCGAGGCACTGATGTGGGCATGGCGGCACCGCTACGAGGAGCTTGGCTCCCGCCCCGACGTGGGCTATGTGCTCATCTTCGAGAACCGCGGAGTCGAGGTGGGCGCAACCCTGCACCATCCACATGGACAGATCTACGGCTACCCTTTCCTGCCGCCGGTGCCGAAGCTCGAGTTGGAGGCAGATGCCCACCTGGGAGGCTGTGCACTATGCACGCTGCTGCGCGGAGAGTTGGATGACGGGCGCCGGATCGTGTACGAGAACGAAAGCGTCGCCGCCTATATCCCCTACGCGGCGCGCTGGCCGTATGAGGTGCATGTCGTCGTCCGCGAGCATCGTCCGAGCCTGCTCGCTTGCGAGCCCGCCGAGTTGCGCCAGCTCGCCGAATGCCTGCAGACGCTCGTTCGCAGCTACGACATCCTGTTCGCCAAGCCTTTCCCATATGTCATGGTCGTCCACCAAGCCCCCACCGACGGGCATTCCCAAGGTCACCTGCACGTCGAGTTCTACCCTCCGCTGCGCACCGCGGAGAAGCTCAAGTACCTCGCCGGGTCCGAGCAGGGTGGGGGCACGTTCATCGGCGACACGCTGCCCGAGGATTCCGCGGTAGCGCTACGCGAAGCGATTGCCAGTGCCGGGTGAGCGTGCGGTTGCCTTTGCTCCCGGTCGCGTGAACCTGATCGGCGAGCACACAGACTACAACCAGGGACTCGCGCTACCCTTCGCGATCGCTGAGGGAGTCACGGTGCGTGCCGGCGCGACGGTCGATGGGCACATCCTCGCGCGTGCGCTCGACTACGGCGAGGAAGACGAGTTCTCGCTCACCGAAGTGCCCGCCCGCTCGACGGGTTGGCGCAACTTCGTGCGGGGCGTCGTCAGCGAGCTCCGCCGGGCGGGGTACCCCTTGGTGGGAGCTCGCCTGGAGATCCGCGGCGATCTCCCGCTGGGCGCCGGTCTGTCCTCCTCGGCGGCGCTCGAGGTGGCGCTGTGCCTAGCCTTGCTTGCCTTGATCGAGGCCGCTGATGCCGACCGTGTCGGCCTCGCCCAGCTGTGCTCCCGCGTCGAGAGAGAATGGGTGGGTGCGCAAACCGGCCTGCTCGATCAGCTTGCTTGTCTATACGGGGCACCGAGCACGGCACTGCGCATCGACTTCCAGACAAACGAGATAGATCCAGTGACACTAGATCTCGAGCAGGGCTGGCGACTGGTAACGCTCGACTCCGGGGAGCGCCACCTCAACGCGAGCTCCGCCTACAACGAGCGCCGGGCCGAATGTTCCAGAGCCTGCAAGTTGCTGGGCATCGAATCGCTGCGGGAGGCGAACTGGAATGCCGTCCAGCGATTGCCCGAGCGCCTCCGGCGACGTGGGCGTCACGTGCTCGAGGAGAACTCCCGGGTCGAGCGCACAGTCGCCGCCCTGAGGGCGGGTGACCTACCCGCGGTGGGATCTCTGCTGAACGCCTCCCACGCGAGCCTCCGCGACCAGTACGAGATCTCCACGCCCGCGGTCGAGCGAGCTGTCGAGCGGCTACTTCAGGCAGGCGCCGCCGGGGCGAGGATCATGGGTGGCGGCTTCGGTGGACACGTCCTCGGCCTGCTTGTGCCGGGCGTCAACGCACCGGAGGGATCGCGTGAAGTACGAGCTGGTCCAGGCGCTCACCTGCTGGAGTGGTAGACGAGCCGCCTATGGGCATTGCCCTCGACACAGTCCGCTGGAGGATCCTTGTCATCAGCGCCCGCGCGGGTCGATGCCCTCTAGCACCCAGTGGCGGACGACCCCCGGAAGCCAGAGGCGGTCCTTCTCGCGCGTGAGGACGAAGCGGCTGATCGTCAGCTGACCGCCCTCGTGGTCGCCGTAGAGCAGATCGACCTCAATGTCCCGCCGGCAAGGAATGCTTCACGCAAGCCCTCGCGGAAGGGATCGTCGGGCTCGCGTATCGCCCCTTGCCAGAAACCGGTGTCGCCGGCGGACACGTACAGGTCACGCGTCTGCTGGCGATGCTCCGCCGGCTGGGCATGCGGTGTGTTGAGCTCAGGTCTGCGCGCCTCCAGACGCCAGGCTTGCAGGACGGCGAGGCCATTGCCCACGTTGCGCAGCGGGATCACGAAGTAGTAGTTCTCGCCGTCGCGCTCGACCGCCGCCATGCCACCGTCGACCCTCACCATCCGTCCATCGCCAAAGCGGACAGTCTCCGGCGGATCGGTTGCACGCGCAGGAGCGAGCACAGGCCGCAAGCCGAGCAATAGCGCTCGCTCGGCGATTGCGGTCGAGCGCTCGGCGATGCGTGCGGAGCGCTGCCCAAATCGCACCGAAGAGAACGTCGCGACAGCGAGCACCAGGGTGCCACCCGCAGTTGCCAGCGAGGCGATCGTCGACCAATCTGCCATCGGACCCAGCGTACATCTCGGCCGCACCGAGCACGCTGAGGCATAGCGAGCTCCCGGTAACTCGCTAAACCGTTCCTTTCAGGTCTGTGTGCGCGAACGCCTGTGCTCGCGCCGGAAGCTCGCCCACAAAAATTCCGGGCGGTGTCGATTTCGGCCGACCTCGTTCGACGTGCGGATAGAAACCACCCCAACCACCACAAGGAGATATCAATGCGTTTCATGGTTCTGGTCCCCGGGAGTCCCGAGTCCGAGGCGGGCGAGATGCCCAGCACCGAGGCCCTGGAGGAGATGACGAAATACAACGAAGAGCTCGCAAAGGCAGGCGTGATGCTGGCGGGCGAGGGCCTGCACCCGACCTCCAGGGGCGCAAAGGTCCGCTTCAACGGCGGCGAGCGCACCGTCATCGACGGTCCGTTCACCGAGGCCAAGGAGATCGTCGCCGGCTACTGGGTCTGGGAGTGCTCATCGCGCGAGGAGGCGATCGAGTGGCTCAAGCGAGCGCCGTTCGACGGCGGTGTCGAGATCGAGCTACGCCAGATCTTCGAGGCCGAGGACTTCGGTGAGCAGCTGACGCCGGAGCTGCGCAAGGCCAACGAGCAACTGCGCGAGCAAGCCGCCCAGAATTGAGCATGACGTCGCCTGCCACCCATCGTGCGATCGACGCCGTCTGGCGGATCGAGTCGGCCCGGTTGATAGCCGGGCTGACTCGCATCGTGCGCGACGTGGCGGTGGCCGAGGATCTGGCCCAGGACGCGCTCGTCGCCGCGCTCGAGCAATGGCCCGAGTCGGGCATCCCGGACAAGCCGGGCGCGTGGCTGATGGCCACCGCCAAGCGCCGGGGCATCGACGCGCTGCGCCGGCGCGTCGCGCTCGAGCGCAAGCGGGGGATGATCCAGCGCGAGCTGGAAATCCACCAGCAGCTCGATCAACCCGACCTCGCCGCGCAGGTCGAAGGCGTGCACGACGATGTGCTGCGCCTGATCTTCATGACGTGCCATCCGGTCCTCTCGCGTGAGGCGCGCGTCGCGCTCACTCTGCGCCTGCTGGGTGGATTGTCGACGCCGGAGATCGCGCGGGCGTTCCTGGTCTCCGAGGGGACGGTCGCGCAACGCATCGTCCGCGCCAAGCGCTCGCTCGCCGAGGCACGCGTGCCGTTTGAGCTCTCCAGTCGCGACGAGCTGCCCGAGCGCCTGTCCGCGGTGCTCGAGGTGATCTACCTGGTGTTCAACGAGGGCTACGCGGCGACGGCCGGCGAGCAATGGATCCGGCCGGCACTGTGCGCGGACGCCCTACGCCTCGGAAGGATCCTGGCAGCGCTGATGCCGCGCGAGCCCGAGGCACACGGCCTGCTGGCCCTGATGGAGCTCCAGGCCTCGCGGCTGCGGGCGCGGGTCGGACCGCACGGCGAGCCGGTGCTGCTCGCCGATCAGGACCGAGCGCGCTGGGATCACCTGCTCGTGCAGCGCGGTCTCGCCGGGCTGCGGCGGGCCGAGCAGCTCAGCGGCGCGCTGGGGCCGTACACGTTGCAGGCCGCGATCGCCGCCTGCCATGCGCGGGCCCCAAGCGTCGAGGAGACCGACTGGCCGCGGGTCGTCGCGCTGTACGACGGCCTGGCGGCGCTCACCGGCTCCCCGGTCGTGGAGCTCAACCGGGCTGTGGCGGTGACGATGGCCTTCGGCCCCGAGGCTGGACTGGAGCTCGTCGATTCGCTCGCCGATGAGCCCGCGTTGCGTGGCTATCACCTGCTGCCCGGCGTGCGCGGCGACGTCCTTCTGCGCCTGGGACGGCTGGCGGAGGCCCGCGGGGAGTTCGAGCGCGCAGCCGACCTGTGCGAGAACGAGCGCGAGCGCGAGCTACTGCTCTCGCGCGCGGTCGCTTGCGGCGCATGAGGACCGCGCGCGCGTTGAGCTCGACCGACCCAGCGCCACGGCCCCCACGGGCCCCTCAGCAGGAGTCGCCTGAGCCTACAATCTCGTGTCACGGACCCTGGCCCCGCCCGGGCCTCACCCTCGCGCCACCGACGCCAGGGAGCCGATCAAGCTGCCGGCGCCGGTTGCATCACCGTGAAGGAGGCGCCCTGGGGATCGATCAGGCCAGCGAAGCGCCCGATCGGCATGTCCATCGGCTCATTCGTGACGGTCGCCCCGAGCGCGCGCGCCTTGGCGACGATGGCGTCACAGTCGGCGACCGCGAAGACCACGCCCCAGTGCGGTGGGACCTCGGCCGGAAAGTACTCGTCGGTCATCTGCATCATGCCGCCAACCTGTTTCCCGTCCACCTCCCAGACGGTGTAGGTCTGGGGCGCGCCCTCGAACGCGGGGGGACGCCCCTGCCAACCGAAGACGGCCGAGTAGAACGCCTTGTCTGTGTCGGCGTCACGGGTGAGCACCTCGTTCCAGCAGAACGAGCCCGGCTCGTTTGTGAGATCGGCTCCGGCGAAGCTCTTTGGCTGCCACACGCCGAACACGGCACCGGTGGGATCGGCGAAGAACGCCATCCGTCCGATGTCCATCACATCCATCGGCTCCACCATCACACTGCCGCCGGCCGCCTTGACCTTCCCAGCAGTCTCATCCGCATCAGCGACGCTTATATAGGTCGCCCACGCGGTGGGCTGGCCCTCCTGCATATGACCCATCAGGCCGGCGATGTTCTTGCCCTCCTGCTGGAACATGCGATATCCGCCGGTCTCCTCGCCGCCTGGCTCGGTCGCGCTCCAGCCCATGAGCTGGCCATAGAACTCCGCGGCGGCGTCGGTGTCTGGGGAGGACAGTTCCACCCAGGACGGGGTGCCTGGTGCGTACTCGGGCATGGTTTCTCCTTTCGCGGACGGGACTTCATACGAGAGTGGCACATCAGTGCGTGGAATGCACGTCTCTTCTCGAGCAACCCCCCGGGCGACCCGCTTTGGGGCGCCCGGCGAGTGCGGGCGCACACGCAACCGGCCCTCACACGAGCAAGAGCGTGCGAAAAGTCTTCTGTTGTGCTCCGCTGGATGAAGTGATCTTGGCGGTGATCGTCAATCTCAAATGTCGGTGCCTGAGCTCCCGTCTGCCCTCCGCATCGAGTGGCAAGAGTAGCTTCGACCGACCCGCCTCGAGCTTGGTACGGACCATTCGCGCGAGCACGACGGGCCCAGGGTGGCCCCTCGGCTTGGTCTCACCGAGCTGCAGGGACGACACGGTGGCATCGACTTCCACTCGCGCCGCGCCGCGATCCAGCCCGAGAACGACCAACAGCGAGTTCCCGCGCTGAGCCACCCGCAACGAAGGGCTGGTGAGCCGCGGGCTGACCGGGGTTGACGGCGGCGCCGGCGCGGGAGGATTGATGAGCAGGACGACCGGCGCGGTCGGAGACGGCAGACCAATGGGTTCGACCAGCGTGACGGGCGGCACGGTGGTAAAGGTCGCGTCACTTCCGTATTGCTCGACCGAGCCATATATAGCCACGAGTCGGTAGTGATAGGTGGTCCCAGGCGATAGCGCGGCGATCGTCTTGCTCGCTTCCACGTCACTGTCCCCCGAGCCCGCGCTGGTTCGAGCAGTGCTCATGCCGTAGCCAGGCGTGAGGCCATATTCGAAGTAGTACGCCACTTCCGCGCCGTGGGGGTTTACCGTTCCGCTCAAGGTCGCTTCTTCGGAGCCGACCCCCACCGGCGCGCCCGTTTGCACCAACGGCTCGATGCCGGTCGTGAATGACTGGTCGGCCCCGTAGGTATTACCGTAGTTGGTTTTGGCGACGAGGCGGAAATGGTATGTGGTGCCTTCGGCCAGGGAATCGACGGACTGCATGGCTTGTACATCGCTCGTACCCGAGCCGACGGTGACTTCGGCTGTATGCGCTCCGTAGGTCTGACTGTTTCCATATTCAAAGTAGTAGCTTGTCTGCGTACCGCGCGGATCTATCGTTCCGCTCAGCGCGGCATCGTCGTAGCCAACCCCCTCGGGCGCCGTCGTTTCCGCCAGGGGTTCCTGAGGCGTCGAGAAGGATTTGTCGGCTCCATAGCTCGTTCCATAGCTGTTTGTCGCAACGATCCGGTAGTGATAGTCAGTGCCGGGCGTGAGGCCACCGACGGCTTCTTTTTCTTCTTCGAATCCCGCTCCCGCGATTTCGTGTTCGGCGGTGCGCTGCCCATAGGCTTCCGTGGTGCCGTATTCGAAGTAGAACTGGGTGGTCTCGCCTTTTCCGTAGACGCCTCCTTTGAGGGTGGCGCTTGTGTAGCCGAGGGCATATATCGGTTCTGTGAGCACTATCGGCTTTCCGCCCAGCGTTTCGAACTCTTTGTCTTCTCCCACCGTCGTTCCGCGGCTGTTCGTCGCGACAAGCCTGTAGTGATAGCCGGTACCCGGGGCGAGGCCGGCGAGGGGAGCGCTCACTGCGACAAATTCACCCCCCGATTCAACGCTTGTTTCCGCCGTTTTCGACCCGTACGTCGTTGTGGTCCCGTATTCGAAATAATACTTTGTCTCCACCCCGACCGGTCGCACTTCGCCGCGCAGCGTAGCTTCCGTGAGCCCCACTTCGCTCGCTCTTTCTCCCTTGACTTCCGCATAGTAGGGTATGGTGAATTCGTGGTCCACCCCATCGGCGGTGCCATTGCTGGTCCTTACCACAACCCGCCAGTGATAGGGAATGCTGTGCTGCAAGCCGCTGATAGTGGTATTCACTTTGACGGCTCCCCACGCCGCCGGAACGACAGATTCGGCAGTCTTGCTGCCATACGCTTCGGTTGTGCCGTATTCGAAGTAATAGTGAGCTTCCAGGTTGCACGGATAAATGGAAGTTTCGAGCGTCTCTGATTCTGGGGTCAGATTCGTCGCGCCTTCCAGCGAAGGATTCCTGTTTGACGTCTCGGCATACGGACCGATCGGTACGGATCGGGGGTCGCTGTCTTCGATCTCGCAGGCTCCCTTGGAGTCGTCCCACAACCACGCCACGAGCGAACCGTCCGCCAATCGCCCCGGCGACAGACTGTTACAGATATCGGCGATCTCGTCGTTGTCGCCTTCACCGGTACTCCAGCTGCCGCCACCGCCCGGGTCGGTGACGCTCTCGGCATACTCGTGGGTGAGTGTCTTCGACGAGTCGCATCCTATCCGCGGTTCTGTGTCCATGATCGCGGCAACGGACGGTCCGGGAACCCAGCTATCCCCGCCCTCGCTCCTCTCTTCATGATATCCACAGGTGCGTGGTTCTACTTCAGCGGTACCCGGCGCCGGCAGGACCGCGTAGGTGGTGTTGGTGTTTTCGCCGACGCCCATCAGCCTTATGACTTCTTCGGCTGCACTGACGATCGCCGCGTGACCGACCTTGGATGCTATCGCCTGTTTGAGATAATACGTTTCGATTATGGGCGAGCCGGCAAGTGGCGAGGAAATAGGGCCTTCCAGGCCGCTGTACTGGGTCAATATCTGCTGGTAGCCCGACCCCGGCAGACTTCCCGCGGTCGCTTCGAGTTCGTGGCGCAGGGCGAGATCGTCTTCCCACTGCTCGCCCAAGAATACGAGCACCAAGCGCGGTTCGTTCTCGACCAGGCCGCCCCAATATCGAAGGCGCGGGGCCGAAGACGTCAGCAGACCCACCTTGGCACTCGACGTTGCCGCCTTGCTCGGCAGACGGCGACTCGGCCCCTCAGCCGGATCGAAGTGCACCTTCTTGCCAAAGGCCCACGCGGGCACCGGCACGCCGGGCGGCAGGCCATCGGCTGCCAGCGCAGCGGCTGTCCCGTGCGTCGCCGCCAGCATGACAAGCGCAAGCAATCCCCCCAGCACCCGCGAGTACGCCATGTCGATAAGCGTACCCCCGCGGGGTGGCATTGACAACCATCGGCCGGGCGCCCCCATGTTGGGGGCGCCCGGCCAACGTGTCTAGGTCAGATCAAGGGCGATCGACACCCGGAAGCACCTGGGTGCCTTCGATCTGGACCGCCTGAAGCGCGTCCGGATCCAAGCCGAGCAGGTCGAGGATCGTGGGCGCGATCTGGGTTGTCTCGACCCATGGGCGGTACGTGCCGGGCTGTACCGCTCCCGGCGCGTAGACCACGATCGGCACATCACGGTCGGCAGGGTTGGCGCCGCCGTGCTCGGCGATCTTGCTGCCGCCGGTGTAGACCACGCCGACCTGCACCACACCCCACACATCGGGGTGGCGGGGATCGCTGGGCGGCACGCCGAAGTATTTCGCCGCATCCTTGCCGGCGAAGATTTCGGTCAGGCCCGAGTGCGCCAAGGTGCGGGTGCTGCCGTCATAGGCGACGCCCGTCGCCGTGTGATTCCACAGGTAGCTCTTCACGAAATCGGCGGCTTCTTGGGAGGTGTTGGACAGGTAGCTCTGCCACGCGTCGTCGTCGACTCCGGCGACGATCAGGGCACCGGCTCCGGGGTGAGCTGCTTCCCAAGCACCATTGATCGCTTCGATGATCGGACCGTCCTTGATTTTGACCAGGGAGTCCGGGTCCTGGGGCGACTGGCCGTGCTTGGCCGAGACGATGATCGCCGTCGAGCCCGCGAGGCCCTGCGCTTGGATCTCCTCGTCCATCGCTTGCAGCTTCGCGTTGATGTAGTCGAGCGCCCGCTGGAGCAAGGGCCCGGGCGTGGTGCTGCCCGGCAGGTAGCCACCGTTCAGACCATCTGAGCTCAGCAGCTTCTCGGCGGTCGAGACGGTCTGGAAGTTCATCCCGAAGATCGCGGGCACGCCAACCTTCGTCGTACGGCTGTGGTCGTAGCCGTCGATCTCGTTGAGCACCGCCTGGACCTTGTAGGAGTCGTACTGCATCGTCGCGGCGTTATCGCCTGTCCAGCTGATTTCGCCCGGGTACGGATTGCCATTCGGTTCGAGCGCGTTGCTGTCGATCTCAGGCGTGAACAGGTCGTCGATGCTGTTGCCCCACGGGCCCTCGAGGGCTTCGTAGGCGGGATGCTTGTCCGACCATGCGGTCCGCAAGCCGTGATCGTGGGCCACTTCGAAGATCGTGTTGACCTCGAGGTATTCGTGGGGATAGATCGGCTTGCAGGTCTGCGGATTGACCGGCAGCGCGGCAGGGTTGAGCAGGGACTGCGGCTGAGCGGTCATTTCGAGAATGCTCCCGGGCAGGCCGGTGAGGCCCTGACCGGCGTCGAGCGCGGTCGCGTTGATGTCGTCCGGCGAGTCGTAGATGACTTCGCCGCCGGTCGGTTGGCCGTGGCATGACGTCGTCCCCGCAGGCAGCACGGCATGGCTGTACTCGTCGTCGTAGTAGACGCCTGTCGTGCGCGGGTTGCCGCCGGTGACCTGGGCGGTCATGCCCGGGAACGAGTCGGAGGGGATCGGCGTCTGGGCCCGGGTGTACTCGGCCCCGCCGCCGACGAGCTTCGCCAGCTCCGAGCCCGGGTGATTGTTGACATACCATTCGACGTCCGACTGGTGTAGCCCGTCGACCGAGACCAGCAGCACGTGGGAGATGAGGTTCTCGTGGTGTCGGCCATGATCTCCCGGTGGGCGTCCATGATCTCCCGATGGGTCAGCGAAGACCACGGCCGCGGGGGCTGCGACCGCTATAGCCCCCACGGCAAGCGCAACGCCTGCACTGCGGTGTATTCGTCCAAGCATGAAACCTCTCCTCGGTTTGCGCTGAGCAGTTCCATACAGTCCTATCCGGGCACCTTCACGCCAAGGTTGCCGAGCTGTGGCGATCGTGTAGCGATGTTGTAAACGGCCACATTCAGCCCGGGGCTCACCGCCAAGCTCGGCATCTCGTCGAGTGTGCTTCATGGACACCCAGGACGGGCGCAGCCACAGCGTGCTCGGCATGGAACGCATCATCCATATCGTGAGTAACCGACGGCGCTGTCAGTCTTCCATCCTCAGGTCGAGCTGGCGTAGGCGCGGGTCGGCGTAGGCGCGGGTCAGCGAGGACGTCGATCTCGACCCGATGCGGCGCGTGTCCTTCAGTCACGGCCGTGGATCGATTCTGCCAGCCCGTGACCAAGTGGCACGAACCGCACTGGGCCGAGGTCTTGGTATCGAGTATCGGTGTCGGTCCGTTCGGCGAGTATGAGCCGCTGGCCGGTGCCCTGCGCGACGGGGGCGATCAACCGGCCATTGGGGGCAAGCTGTTCGAGCAACGCCTGGGGCAATCCTTTGGTCGCGGCTGCGGCGACGTTAATCGCGTCGTATGGCGCCTGCTCAGGATGGCCCTTGCTCCCATCGCCAATGATGAGCGTCACGTTCTCGATACCTGCGGCGGCCAGGTTTTCTCGCGCCTGCTGGGAGAGACCAGGGTGACGCTCGATGCTCACGACCGATCGTCCGAGACGGGCCAGGATCGCCGCATGGTAGCCAGAACCAGTGCCGACATCGAGGATGCGCTCCTCGCCGCAGAGTCTTAGCGCTTCGCACATGCGCGCGACCACCAGCGGCTGGGAGATCGTCTGCCCTGCGCCAATCGGCAGCGGTGAGTTATGCCACGCCCGGCCGCGTAGCTCCGGCGCTACGAACAGCTCGCGCGACACCGCCGCGATAGCAGCGAGCACTCGCTCATCGCTGATATGCCGTCGCAGTAGGCTCAACAACCCGTCTGCCGAGGACGGTCGTGCCGGCCGGGCGAAACTCACCCAAACCGACCGCTGAGGAGATGGCGGCTCGGCGTCATGACCAAGAGATACCCCGGTGTCGCATCAAGCACGCCGAAGTCACCGGGGGTTCCGGCCAAAGCAGCCGCGTGGGCGGGCTCGTCCTGGAAGGCGCGCTGGCTGGGGAGATCCGTCAGTCCATCGCGGGGTGCCTCATTACAGTGGGATGTGTGCCTAGCCAGAGCACCGCGCCCGCTCTCTTGCTCGACATCGACGGGGTGCTGCATATCGGAGATGAGCCGATCGTCGGTGCGATCGATGCGCTCGCCGACCTCCGAGAGCTCGCCGGGATCAGGTTGGTCACGAACACCACCTCCAAATCACGTGGGCAGATCGTCAATCACCTGCGCCAACTCGGCTTTCAGGTCGCGACCGATGAAGTGCTCACGCCCGCGGCGATGGCGGTGCGCTATTGCCGCGAACGGAACTATCGCTCGGTCAAGCTGCTCGTCGGCGATGCACTGCACGAGGATCTCGCGGAGCTCGCGGGGATGCCGAGTGGTGAATCGGTGGATGCTCTGGTGCTCGGCGATCTCGGGGACCGGTTCACCGCGGAGGTGCTCAACGACGCTTTTCGCCTGTTGATGGATGGCGCAACGCTCGTGGCGCTCCAGCACAACCGCTACTGGCGTCGCGCGGATGGACTGGCACTGGACGTCGGTGCCTACGCCGCCGCATTGGAGTACGCCACCGGCCGTGAAGCGGTCGTCGTCGGAAAGCCCGCGGGCGCGTTCTTCGCCGCGGCGCTCGCCGACCTCGGCGCACAGGCCCAGAACGCGGTGATGGTCGGGGATGACATAGAGACCGATGTCGCCGGCGCCATGAATGCCGGGCTGAGCGGCATTCTTGTGCGTACCGGCAAGTACCGCGAGGACACACTGAACGCCTCGCCAATCACACCCACATACATCGTCGACTCGATCGCCGCGATTCCCGCGCTCTTTCGGCAGCCCAGCCGGCGCCACTTCCGCGCATCGTGACCTCACGCGCTGGCAACTCGATCTTGACGGCTGGCTGATCGGCTCGAGCGGCTTGATCTCGTGTGGACGTCCTCCGCATCGCACCCATACTCAGCGGGCAAGCTCACCTCAACGGCAACGCGAAGCGCGTGATCTTGCGCACAACGCTCCCGAACTGCTTGGTTAGCGGCCCCGTGTTGTAGGGCAGCCCGTAGCGCCGGCAGATCTCGCGCACCTCCACGGCAATCTCCTCGTAGCGGCTGACCGGGAGATCGGGGAACAGGTGGTGCTCGATCTGGTGGCCGAGGTGGCCCGAGAGGATTCCGAACAGCTTACCGCCGGTCAGGTCGGCCGAGCCGAGCAGCTGGCGCAAATACCACTGGCCGCGGGTCTCGCCGGCCATCTCGGCCTCGGTGAACTGGACGGTGCCGTCAGGGAAGTGCCCGCAGAAGATGATCGTGAACGCCCATAGGTTGCGCACCAGGTTGGCGGTCAGGTTGCCGACCAGCACAAGCGGCGCCGAAGGACCTGACAGCAGCGGAAACAGCACATAGTCCTTGAGCGTCTGCCGGCGAACCTTGCGCTCGATCGCGCGCACCAGCCCGCGCTTCTCTGCCAACGTGGTCTCACCCGCGAGGATGCGGTCGACTTCGAGGTCGTGCAGGGCTACGCCGTACTGGAAGAAGATCGCCAGCAGCAGAGCGTAGAGTGGGTTGCCGAGGTAGTAGAGATTCCAGGGCTGGCCCTCGGATACGCGCAGCACGCCGTAGCCGACGTCGCGATCCTTGCCGAGGACGTTGGTATAGGTGTGGTGTATGTAGTTGTGCGAGTGACGCCACAGGTCACCGGGACACGCGTTGTCCCACTCGAAGCTCCTGCCGTCCAGCTCGGGATCCTTCGTCCAGTCGTACTGGCCGTGCATGACGTTGTGCCCGATCTCCATGTTGTCGAGGATCTTCGACAGAGACAACGCGGCGACGCCGCCGAGCCAGGCAGGCGGGATGAGACTGAAGAAGAGCAACCCCCGTCCGGTGAGCTCGAGTCCGCGCTGAGCGCGGATCACGCTGCGAATGTAGTCGGCGTCGTGCTCGTCGAGCTCGGCAAGCACGCGCTGGCGGATCGCGTCGAGCTCCCGGCAAAGGATCTCGGTCTGCTCGCTGCTGAGTCGGGGTATGACGGTAGTACTCACTGTTCGGCTCCTCTCAGACTGTGAGCTCCACGTCCCCGACGGGCACGGAGACGCAGATCTGGATGTCTTCGTCTGCGCCGCTGGATATCTCGCCGCTGAGAACGTTGCGCACGCTCCCAGCAGTCTTGCGGGCGGTGCACATACGGCAGATGCCCATGCGACAGCCGAACGGCGGGCGCAGACCTGCTTGCTCGGCCTGCTCGAGCAGGCAGCGGCCGTCGCTGGCCGCGCGCTTGTGCGAGCGCGCGAAGTACACGCTGCCCTGGGGGTGGGCGGGAATCCCATCCCCGCCGAGCGCGAATGAGGGCGGTCGGAAGCTCTCGACCCAGAACGGCTGCTCGATGCCGTCCTTCACCCACAGCGCTCGCGCGGCCGCGATCAAGCTCGGCGGACCGCAGACGTAGGTATGCGCGCGAGCATAATCGGGTGCCAGGCAACGCATCTGCCTACGGTTGAGGTGTCCTTTGAGAGTGCCTGCCTCGCGCGTGCCGACCAGCGCCAGACGCACGTTCGGGGTGCTGCCCGCGATTCGCTCGAGCTCATCGCGGTAGGGGATGTGACGTGTGGAGCGTGCGTAGTGAAGAAACGTCACGTGGCCCGGGTGGCCCTCGTCGCAGAGTGTGCGCAGCAGAGACATCACCGGCGTGATGCCGCTGCCGCCGCTGATCAGGAGCAGGCGCTCGGGGCGCTGGCGCGCCAGCACGAACTCACCCTCCGGCTCGGAGCACCAGACGAGCATCCCGGGGCGTGCGTGCTCGTTCAGATAGCGCGAGACCTTGCCGTGCGGATGCGCCTTGACCATGAGCTCGATCTGCCCATCGGCCCGTTCGCCACATGCGGGCGAATAGCAGCGCGTCTCGCGCACACCGGCGATCTCGACCGTCAGCCTGACGTGCTGCCCGGCGCGGAAGCCATGCCAGCGAGCGTTCGGGCGCAGCGTCAGCGTGACGCTGCCTGCGCTCTGGTGGCGAACCTCGACGATCTCCGCCCGCGGATCGCGTGGCGACCATGCGGGCCGGACGAGCTCCAGGTAGCGCTCGGCGCCGTGCGGTGTTGCGAGCGCCTCGAGCAGCCCCGAGCGCAGCAGGCGCAGGGCCGGGGGACGCGGCAGTGCGGATGGCAGGAGCAGTCCGGTGGGTTTCACAGCTCTCAATGCGTGGTCGCCACCAGCTCGGTGATCGCCTCATCTACGTCGAGCGCGAGCCGTCCGGCCTGCGGTATCGCCTCGCGGTCGGAGTAGATCCCCAGGCACACGCGGTCGCACACGCTCGTCATGCCCACGGAGAGCGCGTGACTGTCGGCCAGCGGGACGACCGGGTAGGCGGCCTGCAAGGGGCAGCCGCGCATGTACAGCCGTTGCGACGGGCCGGGGATGTTGGAGACGACGAGGTTGAACGTGCGTGGACTGGCGAAGGCTCGCGAGATGGCGTGCTGGACGACGCCCGGCGTGTACGCGGCGGCCTTGAACGCCAGGTCGGCCCCCTCGGGCTCCCCGTCGCGCTTGCGCTGGGTCATCGTCGCGTGCACGCGACCCAGGCGGCGAACGGGATCGGGCTCCTCGCACGGCAGATCCGCGAACACGAACGAGACGTGGTTGCCGAGCGCATCCCGGTCATCGCGCACGCTGACTGGGACCATCGCCTTGAGTGGGACCGGCTCCTCGCCCAGCCCGGTCAGGAATTTGCGCACGCCACCGGCCACCGCGGCAAGCAGCACGTCGTTGACCGTCGTCCCGTGGGCGCGCTTTACCTTGCGCAGATCGTCCAGGGGACGCTGCGCCCAAGCCAGGCGCCGCGACGGCGACAGCGGCGTGTTGAGCGGGCTCTGCGGTGCGGGGCGCAGCGAGTGCGCGAGCGCTCGCGCGACACGCGGGACGGCGCCGGCGAGCTCCGCCGCCACGCACGAGGGAGCCGTGGCGGCACGCAGCGGCCAGCGCAACAGCTCGAGCTGCTCGCCCATGCGGTCGCGAACCGCCCTGAGCAGCAGGCCCCCCGCGTCGGGGGCAGGCGCCGCGGCCCAGCCGCCGGCTTCACAAGCTACGGGCTCCGGGGTGGGGTCGAGCAACAGCGAGGACAGCTCGACCGCCGCGAGGCCGTCGACCATGCAGTGATGCATCTTGCCGACGAGCGCCATCTGCTCCTCCCCCGCGTCCTCGCAAATCCAGATCTCCCACAACGGGCGATCGCGGCGGAGAGGCATCGACATCACCTCGTCGACGAGGCATGAAAGAGGGCCGGACGCACGGTAGACGTGGCGATCGACAGAGAAGTTCACGTCGTCCACCCACTGCGGGGCGTGCAGGCCGAGTGGCACGGACGCGAGCTTCTGGCGGTAGCGCGGCGCGCGCACCAGCCGCTGCTCGATGTGATCGCGCAGCTCCGAGAAGCCTGGCAAGTGGCCGTCGACGGGCGCTGAGAACACCGCGACCCAGCCGACGTGCATGTGCGCGGTGGGAGTCTCCACCGCAAGGAACGACGCGTCGAGCGCCGACAGGCGCGTGCCGGTCATCGCGCCGGCGCCGGTAGACCCAGCGGGGGCGCGGGAACAAGAGCCGGTGCTCGCGTGAAAGCCGGCGTACGAGCGTGAGCGGGAGCGGGAGGACGTCGCCCCTGAGGCCGGGAATCCAACAGCCCTCTGGGTCCGGCGGCGGCGGCACGCGATATCGGCCGCCGGCCCCATTCGCTGGCGAGCGCGAACTCCATCAGCCGGTCGAAGTAGTGGCTCAGCGGTGGGGGTCTGACACCGGCCGCGCAGAGCGCCACGCGCGAGCGGCGATCGTCGTAGAGGACTCTTGTCGCAAAATAGGGGAAGAAGACCTCGCTGCGCGCGAGGGCCCGGCGGTAGCGATCGTCGCGGCCGGAGCGAACGAGCAGCGGGTGCACTACCCGCCGGTACAGCGAGGGCTCGATCAGGCGCGGCGCCGGACGCCCGAAGAACGCCGTCGCGAGCTCGACGAGCTCACCCACGCTGCTGGCGTGCGCTCCCGCGGTGAGGTGGAAGGTGGCGCCCTCTGCCTCCCGGGCCTGGCTGAGCGCGAAGATCGCGTCGGCAACGTAGTCAACCGGCACCACATCTACAGGCGAGTCACGGCGTGCAGGCAGCGCCACATAGGCGCCGCGTGCGAAGACACGCAGTGGCCAGTAGAGCACGTTGAACGACGCCGTCCAGCCGCTGTCGCGCTCGCCGACGACGATGCTCGGACGCAGCACCGTGATCGGCAGCCGCCCGCGCGAGCGAGCGAGCAGGCTCTCCGCCTCGAACTTCGACTGCTCGTAGGCATTGCGAAAGCTCTGCCCGACGTCGAGCTCGTCCTCGCTGAAGCGCCCCGCATGATCGCCGGCGACGTACGCCGTCGAGATGTAGGAGAAGCGGCGCAGGCCACCGCGCTCGTGGCAGCGCTCCGCGAGCTCGAGCACGCGCCGAGTGCCCTTCACGTTGACCGCCCGCGCAGCCTCGAGGCCGAGCTCGAAGGACACCGAAGCAGCGCCGTGCACGATCTCGCTCACCTGCCCGGCGAGCCGGTCACCTTCGTCTCGAAGACCGAGGCCGGGACGCGTGATGTCGCCGCGAACCGCCACCACACGCTCCGCGTAGGGGTGACCGGCGCCAAACAACGAGCACAGCGTGTTCCGCATCCGGGCGGCAGCCTCCCGGTCATCGACAGCCCGCACGAGCGCGTACACACGACGCTGGGTGTGCGCCAAGTAGCGGGTCAACAACTCCATGCCGAGAAATCCGGTCGCTCCGGTCAGCAGCACGCCACCAGATGCCGGACGCTCCGTCCGCTGCTTGGCCCAGCGCTCTCGGCCGGCAATGACATTCGCCTCGCGGCCTACCTGCTCGAAGCGTCTCGACATGAGCCTTGTCCAGCTCGTTGGATACGTTGAGTCAACAACCCACTGCAGGCGCAGCGGGAAAGATCCTTGGTCACGGACTTCTCACTAGTTGGCGGAGTGCCTAGCTTGCACGACCCACTGGGACCATCGTCACGGGAGCGGTCATCCCCTCCGGCTCTCACACGACGTCGGCGGTCGGGTTCAGTGCCTTCTCCCCGATTATCCACACCGTCAAACATCCAACGCCAACAGCCATGCCGGCGTGGAATGGGAAGAAGCGCCGCCCTACCAGCCATAGCCAGCGGCCCGGGGGCGCGTTGCGGCGGAACCGTTGCGTGGACTACGATCCCGGAAGGTAGACGCCGTGTCCGCAACTGTTCTCGATGCGTCGATGTCCCCGCGGTTCAAGCGGCGGCCTACCGAGGAGGTGCGATGAGCAAGCTCAGGTGTCACATCTCGATCTCGGCAGACGGATTCGTCGCCGGCCCGAACCAGAGCGAGGAGAACCCGCTTGGCGAAGGCGGGGAGCGACTGCATGACTGGGCCGTTTCGCTGGCCGCCTGGCGTGAGTCGCATGGCAGGCGGGGCGGCGAGGTGAACGAGAGCACGTCGATCATGGAGGAGACGCTCGAGAATGTCGGTGCCGGCGTGATGGGCCGCAACATGTTCGGGCCCATGAGCGGCGGGGACTGGGGGGATGAGCAGTGGAAGGGTTGGTGGGGAGACGACCCGCCGTACCACAACGATGTGTTCGTCCTCACCCATCACCCGCGCGAGCCGGTCGACCATCACCCGCGCGAGCCGGTCGAGATGGATGGGGGCACGACGTTCCACTTCGTCACCGACGGGGTCGAGCTGGCGCTGGAGCGGGCGAAGGAGTCCGCGGACGGTCAGGACGTCCGACTCTGGGGCGGCGCCCAGGTCGTTCAGCAGTACCTGGCGGCGGGGCTCCTGGACGAACTCGAGCTCCACATCGTTCCGGCGCTGCTCGGGGACGGCGCTCGTCTCTTCGACAACCTCGGAGACGCCAAGATCGAGCTTGAGCAGGTCCGGGCGGTCGGAGCGCCCGGCGTTACGCACCTCAAGTACAAGGTAATGACATGAACTGGGTTGCCGCCGAGCTACCGACGCGCTCCCGGCGCGGGCACCGTAGCGCCGGCCAGCCCTTCCACGCCTCAATGGCGTAGCAGCCGGCTTTCAAACGAGAAGGGCCCAGCAGTCGCGCGCCGAGCGAGGCGAGCGGGCCTTGAGATAGCCGTAGAATTTTTACGCGACGATCGACTTGACATCTAGGCCCGCTGCCTGAGCTTCGGCGGGGCCCGGCGGGGGCGGAGATGAATAGTAGGATCGCGGCCGTGCCGTTCACGCTCAGGAACCTCAAGGAGGATCTGGAGGATCTCGGGTCCAACTTCGACGGTGCGCCGGACCTGGAGTTTCGCCACGCAAGCAAGGCGCTCGAGCTCGAGCAGTGCGGCCTTTGCTACCAGCGCATCCCGCCCGACTATCGCTTCCCATACGGCCACACGCATAAGGAGCAGGAGGAGATCTACGTGGTTGTGCGCGGGAGCGGGCGGATGAAGCTCGACGACGAGATCGTCGAGCTCGAGGAGTGGGACGTGGTTCGCGTCCCACCCGGCACGTGGCGAGGCTACGAGGGCGGGCCGGAGGGCCTTGAGATCCTAGTCTTCGGTGCGCCCAACCTCGGCGAGAATCCGCGCGACGACGTGGACGGCCAGCGCGACTGGTGGACCGACTAGCGAGCCGGTGGGGTGAGGGCGAGGTAAGAGGCTGGCTGCGTGCGCGGCTCGCCCTCAGAGGCACCTCAGCCACGCAACCGCTGACCAGGGCCTCGTAGGCGTCGCTGGTTTCGTGCCGATTCGCCTTCGTTGGCCTCGGGGCGACTGGACGCGACGTACTTGTCCCGTAGCGCCCACGAGACGGTCGGAAGACACGTAAGACACGTCGAAATATCGGGGCGGCCGGATTTGAACCGGCGACCCCCTGCTCCCAAAGCAGGTGCGCTACCAGGCTGCGCCACGCCCCGATGACCACTAAGAGTAGACGCCGCTGCTAGCCTCCGCGCCGCGATGGCCGACATCCAACCTCTACGCGCCTTGCACTACGACCAATCGGTGGTGGGCGATCTCGCCGACGTCACCTCGCCCCCCTATGACGTGATCGACGCCGAGCAGCGTGAGGCGCTCTTGAAGCGCTCGCCCTTCAACGTGGTGGCCGTCGATCTACCTAAAGGCGAGCCGGATCCGTACAAGGCCGCTGGCGAGCAGTTCGAGGCGTGGCAGATGCAGGGTGTCGTGGTGCGTGACCCTGAGCCCTCCCTGTGGGCCCATACACAGACGTACACGGGCCCCGACGGCCAAGAGCGCACACGCCGAGGCTTCTTCTGCAGGGTTCGGATCGAGGGCTATGGGCCGGGACGGGTACGCCCCCACGAGCGCACGCATCCAGGCCCGAAGGAGGATCGACTACGCCTGATGAGGGCGACTCGCACGAACCTCTCCCCCATCTTCTCGCTCTACTCTGACCCACAGAATGTGGCCTGGAAGGCACTCGAACCGCTCACCGCGGACACGCCTTGGGGCGAGGTGAGCGATGGGGGCGGCACGACCCACAAGCTTTGGCGCGTCAGTGACCCCCAAGCGATCGCAACGGTCCAAGCGGCCACCCGCGATGTCGAGCTGTTGATCGCCGACGGGCACCATCGCTACGAGACTGCCGACACCTACGCCGAGGAGCTTGGCGGTGATGGCGAGCACCGCTATGTGCTCATGTGCCTCGTTGCCCTGGAGGACCCCGGTCTTACGGTCTTTCCCACCCATCGGCTCGTGCGGGGACTCGACCGCGAGCGCCAGGAGGCCTTGAGAGAGACATTGCGCCGTGACTTCGAGATCGCCGAGGTGCCCTTCGATCAGATCGCACCCGAGCCCGGAGAGGGGCCCTTGCATCTGGGCTACATCGACTCCCACCACCTGCAGCCCTATCGCCTCACGCTCACCGATCAGGCGATCGCCGACGCGGCGTTGCCCGATTTCTCAGAGGCATATCGCAATCTCGACACGGGCGTGCTCGAGGCACTGCTCTTGAAGCGAGCTCTGGGTCTGAGCGACGATGACATCTCGCACTTCAACGGCCTCTTCTACGCGCGCTCCACCGAGGAGGCGGTCGCGATGGTGCGCTCGGGCGAGTACGACGCGGCCTTCCTGATGCGTCCCACCCCCGTCTCCCAGGTGCGCGACGTGGCGGCCTGTGGTGAGAACATGCCGCCGAAGTCGACGTTCTTCTATCCGAAGCTACTGACCGGGCTGCTGTTCAACCCCCTTTCGTAGCCCCAACCCCGTCGATACCATGGAAGGAGAGGGTGCTGTGACAACCCGATCGGAAGGTGTTGCAGTGATGAAGGCCAGCGTTAAGCGCAAGGATTCGGCGTTCAAACACACTGTCCAGGTGCGCGATCACCAGTTGACCGTGGACGAGCCATTGGAGTCTGGCGGCGAGGACGCCGGACCGGACCCCCAAGAGCTGCTTGCCGTGAGCCTCGCCTCGTGCACGGCGATCACGATGGAGATGTACGCGGCGCGCAAGGGCTGGGACATCGGCAAGGTCGAGGTGGACGTCCAGTACACCCCCGCCGAGCGCGGCTGTCCGACCAAGTTCGACGTAATACTGCGTCTGCCCGAGGATCTGCCTGAGGACCAGGTGGAGCGCCTGCAGGTGATCGCCGCCAAGTGCCCCGTGCACAGGACGCTCGACGGTGAGGTGATGTTCCAAGAGCGCGTCGAGCGCACCCATGCAGTCGCCCAGGCGTGAGCTTCGCCCAAGCGCTTGGCGACGTTCTGCTTGACGTCGGCTCGCACGAGCAGCCCCAGAGCGATGAGCAGGTTGCCGCCGCGGTGCTCGTCCCCCTGTATGAGGACGGGGCCGGTGAGCTTCGGGTGGTGCTCACCAAGCGCCGCGCCGACCTGCGCCGCCACGCGGGGGAGATCTCCTTTCCGGGCGGGCGCCGCGATCCAGGTGATGCGTCGCTGAGCGACACTGCCTTGCGCGAGGCCGAGGAGGAGATCGGGCTTGCGCGTGCGGACGTGACCCTGGTGGGAGCGCTCGAGCGCACATCGACGTTTGTCACCAACTATGCGATCCACCCTTTCGTGGGCTTGCTCGACGGGAGGCGCTCCTGGCGCACTTCGGAGCTGGAGGTGGACGCCGTGCTCGAGCCTTCGCTGCGCGAGGTCCGGGCGGGAGCGACGCGCACGCGCATGGAGCGCCGCGGAATCGCCTTCGAGACGGACGCCTACGTTTTTGCCGGCGAGCTCGTGTGGGGTGCCACCGCGCGCATCGTCGAGGAGCTGCTCGCACGCACGGAGGCGTTGCTCGACCGCCGCGCCATCGGCTGACGCGGCGGTCGCGCCCGCGAGCCCAGAGGGGGTGGGCTCGAAGCTGCTAGCTCGGCTGCGGAACGATCCGGATGTAGGGGCGCGGCTCCTCCCACCCATCCGGGTAGCTCTCCTTGGCCTGCTCGTTGGAGACCGAGCCCGCGATGATCACCTTCTCGCCGGGCCGCCAGTTGGCCGGCGTGGCAACCTTGTGCTTAGCGGTGAGCTGCAGCGAGTCGATCACGCGCAGTACCTCGTCGAAGTTGCGACCGGTGGTCATCGGGTAGACGAGGATCAGCTTGATCCGCTTGTCCGGTCCGATCACGAACACGTTGCGCACCGTCTGGTTATCCGCCGGTGTGCGAACGAGCGGATCGCCGTCGACGCCGGCGGGCAACATGCCGTAGAGCTTTGAGACGTTGAAGTCGCTGTCGCTGATGATCGGGTAGTTAGGCGCCGTGCCCTGCGTCTCCTCGATGTCCTTCGCCCACTCCTCGTGGCGGTCGAGTGGGTCGACGGACAGGCCGATGATCTTCACGCCGCGAGCGTCGAACTCGGGCTTCGCGCTCGCCATGTATCCGAGCTCGGTCGTGCAGACGGGGGTGAAGTCCTTCGGGTGCGAGAACAGCACCGCCCATGAATCGCCGATCCAGTCGTGGAAGGAGATGCGACCCTCGGTCGTGTCGGCCTCGAAGTCGGGGGCCAGGTCGCCAAGCTTCAGCGTCATTGCTTGTCCTTTCTCAAATGGGAGTGCTACCGGCGGTGACCTCATAGGAGGTCACGCTACATCATGAATCCTGATCGGCTTTACAGAGATTATGAGTCAGCATAGCGCGCCGGCGTGCTCCCGCCGGGGTCTTCGATCAACGAGGCGACCGCTTCGCGAGCCTCGGCCAACCACACCGCCACATCGCTCGGATCGGACCTCAGCCCCACCACCGGGATCGAGTTGCGCTCAGCTGTCTCCAACAGCGACCGCTCCCAGGCTCCCGCCTGATACACCAGGCCACGCATCGAGCTGTCCACTGAGGCGAGCAGGAAGCGCTCGGGTGAGGTGCCCTCAAGCCAGCAGACGATCGCGACGTGCTCCAACGCCTGGCGGTCGGTGTGAGCGGCGGTGCTCACCACGTGGCCTTCCCGTCCGAGCGCGTCCGCAAGGGCCGTGGCACTGGACCCTCCTCCCACGATCAGGAATCTCGCCACGCCCCCATCCTACGTAACAGTGGGCGCCGCGGCCGGTGGGGACCGCGGCGCCCTGTCGAGGAGACCGGCAAGTCGATCGCACAGATGAGGCATGCGCGGGGCGCCGCGGGAGAGGTTGGGTAACGACGCCCTGGTGAACCCCTATGTGCGATCGTGCTCAGTCACTCACGCTCTTGCGATTTGCTCTGTCACCTTTCAGGCGGAGAACCGTCCCCTCCGCCGGCTTGTCAGCAAGAGAACAGAACGTATGTAAACACATGTGAGCAGATATGTCAAGGGCGGTCTCTTTGTCATTCCCTCTCGGCCTCGCGCCAGGCCGCCAGACCACCCGCGGGCCCGTGCGGATTCAAGGCGGATCGCGAGACAGCTCGACACCTCGAGCCCGCGAGAAGGTGCCTCCAATACCATCCGAGGCCGAGTGACCGAGCTAACCCCCACAACCGCGGACGTCGTGACGATGGACAAGCTCGTGGCGCTGTGCAAGCGCCGCGGCTTCATCTTCCCCTCCTCGGAGATCTATGGCGGGGTGAGCTCGACCTACGACTTCGGCCATTACGGCGTGCTCCTGAAGGGCAACGTCAAGAATGAGTGGTGGCGGGCGATGCTGCAGCAGCGCGATGACATCGTGGCGCTCGACTCGGCGATCCTGCAGCACCCGCGCGTGTGGGAGGCCTCCGGGCATCTTGCCGGCTTCACCGACCCGCTCGTGGACTGCAAGACGTGCGGCCAGCGCTTCAGGGCTGACCATCTCGCCGGCCTCCCGTGTGGGCGCAAGCCCTCCAAGCACCCGGGCGAGACCGACGAGTGCGAGCTGACCGAGGCGAGGGACTTCAACCTCATGTTCGAGACCACGATCGGGCCCGTCAAGGAGTCGGGCTCGGTCGCCTACCTGCGCCCGGAGACAGCTCAGGGGATCTTCGTCAACTTCAAGAACGTCCTGCAGTTCTCGCGCAAGAAGCCGCCGTTCGGGATCGCCCAGATCGGCAAGTCCTTCCGCAACGAGATCACTCCGGGCAACTTCATCTTCAGGACGAGAGAGTTCGAGCAAATGGAGATGGAGTTCTTCGTGCCGCCGGAGGAGTCCCAGAAGTGGTTCGAGCATTGGCTCGAGGAGCGCATGCGCTGGTATGTGGAGCTGGGCATCCGCCCCGACCACCTGCACCTGAGGGCCCACGATCAGGACGAGCTCTCGCACTATTCCTCGGGAACGAGCGATGTGGAGTACCTGTTCCCGATCGGCTGGTCGGAGCTGGAGGGCATCGCCAACCGGGGCGACTTCGACCTCAAACAGCACGCGGAGTTCTCGGGCGAGAAGCTCGAGTACTTCGACCCCAACTCCGGCGAGCGCTACGTGCCGCATGTGATCGAGCCGGCCGCCGGAGCCGACCGGGCGACGCTCGCCTTCCTGGTCGATGCGTACGACGAGGAAGTCGTGCAGGCCCCGGGCGAGGAGGCCGCCGGCAAGAGCGGCAAGCCGGCAGAAACGAGGACCGTGTTGCGCCTTCACCCGCGCATCGCCCCAGTGAAGGTCGCCGTGATGCCGCTCGTCAAGAAGGACGGCCAGCCGGAGCTGGCGCGGGAGATCTACGAAGCCCTGCGCGGACGCATGCAGAGCGAGTACGACGAGGGCGGCTCGATCGGCAAGCGCTACCGCCGTCAGGACGAAATCGGCACACCCTGGGGCGTGACGGTCGACCATCAGTCGCTAGAGGATCAGACCGTGACGCTCCGCGACCGCGACTCGCTCGCTCAGGAGCGGGTGAAGATCGATGACCTACCGGCCGAGCTTGAGCGGCGGCTGGCGGCTCCATGGCGCAGCCCGAAGCTCGAAGCTATGTAGCTCCAGCCGCAAGATCATTACAAGTTTGAACGAACACAAGAAGATACAAACAACCCACACGCACCCGCGAGCGGCGACCAGCACAGACCGGCGTGCACGACAAGGAGGGACGACGCGCCGATGGACTTCGACCTGACCGACGAGCAAGAGCTGATTCGCAGCACCGCGCGCGAGTTCACCGACAAGGAGATCGTGGAGCGCGCCAAGCAGAACGCGCGCAACCACCATTTCGACCTCGAGCTCGTGAAGAAGATCGCCGACCAGGGCTATCTCGGTGCAATCGTGCCGCGCGAGTACGGCGGCGCGGGTCTCGATTACCTCTCCTACGGGCTGGTGGTGGAGGAGATCGGCAGAGGCTGCTCGTCGGTGCGTACTGTCATCTCGGTGCAAACCTCGCTCGTGTGCAGCGCGATCCTCAAGTGGGGCGCCGAGGAGCAGAAGCGCCACTACCTGCCGAAGCTGTGCTCGGGCGAGTGGCTGGGGTGCTTCGGTCTGACCGAGCCCGACACCGGCTCGGACGCCGCCAAACAGCGCACGCGCGCGAAGAAGACCGACAAAGGCTGGGTAATCAACGGCGCGAAGATGTGGATCTCGATGGGCAACTTCGCGAAGGTCGCCCTGATCTTCGCCCAGACTGACCCCGAGAAGGGCCACAGGGGGCTGGCGTGCTTCATGGTGGACACCGACCAGCCCGGCTACCAGCCGAGCGTCATCGAGCACAAGATGGGCCTGCACGCCTCCGACACGGCGTCGATCGCACTTGAAGACGTGGAGGTGTCAGACGACCAGATGCTCGGCGAGATCGGCGACGGCTTCAAGGTGGCGATGTCCTCGCTCGACTCCGGGCGCTACTCGGTGGCGGCCGGCTGCGTGGGCATCTGCCAGGGATGCGTGGAGGAGTCGGTGAAATACGCCAAGGAGCGCGAGCAGTTCGGCAAGCCGATCGCGAGCTTCCAGCTCGTGCAGGCGATGATCGCCGACATGGTGCTGAAGACCGACGCCTCGCGCATGCTCGTGTGGCGTGCCGGCTTCCTCAAGGACAAGGGCCGCCCGAATACGTTGGAGACCTCAGTCGCCAAGCTCCACGCCACCGAGGCGGCGGTCGAATGCTCCAACACCGCGATCCAGGTGCACGGCGGGGCCGGCTACGTCGACGATCATCCGGTCGAGCGCTACTTCCGCGACGTGCGCGTGACGACTCTGTACGAGGGCACCTCCCAGATCCAAAAGCTGATCATCGGCCGCGCCATGACCGGCGTCAACGCGCTCGTGCCTTCCTGAGCGGAGCGATCGTGCAGCGGGAGGGATCGGATTTGGATGGATCGGAGCTGCGTGCCGCGGGCACGATAGGCGTTGTGGGCAGCGGCACGATGGGCTCGGGCATCGCCCAGCTTGCCTGTAAGGCCGGTGCGAGGACGCTCCTGCACGATCCTCTGCCAGAGGCGCTCGCGCGCGGCGCCAAGAGCGTGCGTTCCGGCCTCGAGAAGGAAGCGGCCAAGGGCAAGCTGACCGCCGAGCAGGCGGAGGAGGCCGTCGGACGCCTGGAGGCCGTGGACGGCCTCGACGCGCTTTCCCCGTGCGATCTCGTGATCGAGGCCGCACCCGAGCGGCTTGACATAAAGCATGAGCTGTACGGGCGCCTGTCGCAGGTCGTGAGCGAGGAGTGCGTCCTTGCGAGCAACACCTCCTCACTGCCGATAACCGCGGTGGCGGCGGGCGCGAGCAACCCCGAGCGTGTGGTGGGAATGCACTTCTTCAACCCAGCGCCGATCATGCGCCTGCTCGAGGTGATCGCCGGACTGCTCTCGAGCGAGCGGGCGCTGGCGCTGGCCCACGCGACCGGCATCGCGATGGGCAAGGACGTGATCCGCGCGAGCGACGTGCCCGGCTTCATCGTGAACCGCTGCAACCGGCCCTTCGGCCTGGAGGCGCTGCGCGCTCTGCAGGAGCGGATCGCGGACGTCGAGACGATCGACCGGATCGTGCGCATCGGCGGCGGCTTTCGCATGGGTCCCTTCGAGCTGAGCGATCTCGTGGGCGTGGACACGGGCTTCGACGTGTCCAAGAGCTTCTACGAGCTGAGCTTCGGCGAGCCGCGCTGGCGTCCCTCCCCCATCCAGGCGCGCCAGGTGGCCGCCGGCTTGCACGGGCGCAAGACCGGGCGCGGCTACTACGACTACACGGGTGACGGGCCGCACCGGCCGGAGGACCCCGCTCCGCCTGCGGGCGACGCGGACGCGATCGTGGAGGGCGATGGCCCGGTTGCGGATGCTCTGCGAGCGCTCGCCCCGGGCCGGGAAGGGCCTCATATCGCGGTCGATGGCCTCGGCGGCACCGTCGAGGGTGAGCCGTTCTACGCGATCGTACCGCTCGCCTTGGTCGAGGTCACGGGCGAAGCCGGCGAGGCTGCCTTCCGCGGCCTGGGCCTACATACCGAGCGTGTACAGGCCGCTCCGGCGGGCGTGCTCGCGAAGATCGTCTGCCAGGTGATCAACGAGTCCGCGTTCGCGCTCGGCGAAGGCGTGGGTAGCGCCGAGGACATCGACAAGGGCATGGTGCTCGGCTTGAGCCACCCGCGTGGGCCGTTCGCTTGGATGAACGAGATAGGCGCAGGCCATGTGCTGAGAACACTCGAAGCCCTGAGGGAGGGGTATCGCGAGGAGCGCTACCGCCCCGCCCCCGCTCTGCGGCGCCTCGCGAACAAGGCCCGTTGACACCTCCGGCCTCAGCCGGCATAAGCCTTAGGAGGCTGTATCGACGACAGGGGCGGGCGCGGCCCACTGGGCCTCGGCCAAGTCCCCGACAGGCATGCCCTCGGGAGTGGGCACCTCGGGCGTGTCGCGCAGATACCACTCCGCGTCGAGCGCAGCCTGGCATCCGGACCCGGCTGCCGTGATCGCCTGACGGTACGTGTGATCGACGAGATCGCCCGCGGCGAATACACCGGGCCGATTCGTGAGCGTGGAGCGCCCCTCGACCTTCACATACCCGTTCTCGTCGAGATCGACCTGCCCGGCGACGAGCGAGGACTGAGGCTCGTGGCCCACGGCGATGAAGGCACCTGTGATCGCAAGCTCGCGTCGCTCGCCGGTCTGTGTGTTGATCAGCTTGGCGACGCTCAAGGCCCCGTTCTCCCCCGGCTCGAAGCGCTCGACCGTGTAGGGCGTTAGCAACTCGATATTGGATTGCTCGCGCGCACGCTCCAACATGATCTTCGAGGCCCGGAACTCGTCGCGACGGTGCACCACGGTCACCTTGGCGGCGAACTTGGAGAGGAAGATGGCCTCCTCCATCGCGGAGTCCCCGCCACCGACGATGATCGTGTGGGCGTCCTTGAAGAAGGCCGCATCGCAGGTGGCGCAATAGCTGACTCCGCGCCCTGAGAGCTCGTCCTCGCCGGGGATGCAGAGCTTCTTGTGCTCGGCTCCCATCGCGAGGATGACGGTGCGTGCCCGGTGCTCGGTGTCGCCGACCCAAACCTTGTGGACTCCACCGGGCTCTGTGGCCAATTCGACCTTCTCTACTTGGTCGGTCTCGAGCTTGGCGCCGAAGCGCTCGGCCTGCTCGCGCAGCTTGACCATCAAATCGGGCCCCATGATCCCCTCGGGGAAACCGGGGTAGTTCTCGACATCGGTGGTCTGCTGCAACAGGCCGCCCCAGGCGAAGCCCTCGATGACCAGCGGAGCGAGGTTGGCACGCGAGGTGTACAGGGCCGCGGTATAGCCCGCGGGTCCGCTGCCGACGATGATCGTGTTCTCGACGTCCGTCATCCGATTGCCGTCCCTTTGGGGTCGTGGTTTCCGCCCAACTGGGTGAGCGCGATTGCTTCAAGGTAGCCAATGTCTTGGCCTCACACCAGTCCGCCTCGAATCGGACGGACTGCGCTTTACTTTGTAAAGTATAGCGCCATTACTGCACGTTTGCTAGGCGTGCAGCGGACCGGCAGCTTTGATCGGCTTCCCAGGCGATGCCGATGGAGACGCTTGCGAGGCCTGCTCGACGCGCCAGCGCGCGACCGTGCGGCGCAGTTGGAAGTAGGCGATGGCCCCGGGCACCGTCGGCAGCCAGAAGGAGATCGCGCGGTAAGAGAGCACCGCCAGAACGGCCAGGTTGAAGTCAACGCCGAACGCGACAAGCGCACCGATCATGCCGCCCTCGACGCCGCCAAGACCCCCCGGAAGTGGCAGCAGGTTGCCGACCATCCCCACGAAGTAGGCCATCAGGATCACCGTAAAGGGCGGTGCGGCCCCGAACGCGTGGAAGCACGCCCACAGCACGCTGATATCAAAGCCCCACCAGGCGAGCGCCCCCAAGAGGCCGGGATCGCGCGAGCGGATCAGGTCGATCGCCGTGCGTACTCCGCTGGCGGCGAGTGCGGGGACCGTGGCCGCTCTAGCCACCCAATGAGCGAGGCGGCCCGAGCCGACTGCCCAGCGCGCGAGGCGTCGCTCGATATCGCCCGGCAGAAGCGCCATCGCGCCGACGACTGCGAACAGCATTCCCGCGACCGCGGCCGGGACGACCGTGATCGCAAAGGAGCCGCCCCCGGGAAACAGGCCCACCCCGAGACCGATTCCGTCGAGCAGGACGGCGGCGGCGTAGACCACATACAGGAGCACCATGAATGCGACCATGCGGCACGCCACCAGGCGCGGCTCCATTCCCGAGCGGCGCAATGCCCACGCGGTGAGCGCGATCCCCCCTGCTCCGGCGGCCGCGAACAGCCTCGTGGCCGCAAGACCGGCCATCGTGATCTGGTAGCTCTCGCGCCAGCCAATCGGGCTGGCTCCGCGCACGAAGACTGCACGGAAGAGCACCACATAGCCCACGAAAGAGCAGATCTCCAGGAGAACGCCAATCATGATCCACCAGGTGTCGCCACGCTCGATGCGATGGGCGGTGCTGCTCAGGCCCGCCAGCTTGGGCAGCACGAAGTAGAGGAAGGCAACCGCCGAGAGGATGAACACGCAGAAGGCGATCGCGCTGCGACGCGTGACCTGCACGCGCGGCATCTGCTCGTCGGCATGCACCTCGTGTGAGATCTGCTCATTCGCGCGTGCTTCGTTCGGCGCAGGCCCGGTGTGGGCATCGCTCGAGGACTGCTCATCGACATGGGCCGCACCGGCCTTGGCGAGCTCATCCATGTCCGCTCTTACCGGCTTCACGTCGCCTCCTGCGCCCGTGCCTCGATCGCGGAGACGGTGCGGGCGAAGCGCGTGAGCAGCGGAGCGGCGCTCGGCGCAGCACGGCGTATGACAGTCGTGAGCGCAGCTCCAGCGATCAGGTCCACGACATAGTGCTCGCCGAGATACACGAGCGCGAAGCCGAGCGTGGCCGTATAGCCCCAGCCCAAGGCGCCGGCGAGCGGCCCAGCCTCTTCGAGCAACTGGGCGGCCATCATCGATGTGGCGAAGTGCAGCGAGGGCATCGCAGCCAAGGGATTGCCTCCAAGAACACTGTAAAGGGGGCCCCAGCCGTCTTTCCAGAAAAACTCGCCGTATTCCACCATCATGCGCCTGACGGCGATCTCCTGGCGAGCTCTGGATCTCGCGGATGCTCGCGGCAATGCTGGTTTCTGCGCGGCCACGGGCGAGCGCGAAGACATGACCAGACGCCCGTCGAAATCACCGCCGCGGCCGCCGTGCGAGGCCGCGTACCAAGGTGGGGCGGTGGGCAGGATCCAGTAGATCATGGCGCCTGTGTCGAACACGGCATAGGTGAGCACCGCCGAGCGGTCGAAGCGCGTGGGATGGCACAACATGATGTAGACGAGCGTGCCGTGGGGGACGAGGAACCACAGCCAGTGAGCCCAAACGAGAACACGGTCGCCGAGACGCCACTGTCCCCGGGCGAGCCGGCGCTGCAAACGCACAGTGGGTAGCTCGCCGAGGCCCAGTAGCCGATCCACGACGATCGGATAGGAGACAAGCACACGACCCTCCTGCGCGGCCTCGTCGTCGTGGGGGGCCTTGTAGGCGGCCAAGTAGGCCCACATCTGCAAGCAGCACACGGCGACGTCTCGCGTGCGTGTACGAGGCACGGCCACGCACAAGCCCACGGGCGCGGCGAAGGCGACCGTTTGTGCGACCAAGGGCGGCGTGGAGAGGCGCTTGCGCACGAGCGGCGCCATCACGCCCGCGGCCACGATGCCCCAGGCGGCTGTCCTTGAGACCCTCGACCGCACGGGGCGATGAGTATATGGCGCTATGCGGCAGGTCCCTGGGCGCGTGGCGGACGGCTTGGCCGCCTGCTAGGCAGCGGTCTCCTGCTCAACGCGCTCACGCATGTGACGCTCAGCCTCGGCAACGAGCGCCCTCACGACATGGCTCGCCTCGTCCGCCTCGGGGTGCCATTGGACGCCGAGCACAAAGCGCCGGCCGGGCTGCTCGATCGCCTCAGTCAGGCCGTCAACGGCGGAGCAGCCGCTGATGCGCAGGCCCTCGCCCAAACGATCGATGCCCTGATGGTGATGGGACTTGGTGGCATGATGGGCCTCCCCCGCCGCGCGCGCGGCCAGGGTGCCAGCGACCAGGTCAACGTCGTGGTCGGCGCCGTCGAAGGTGCCGGGGACACGCAGATGCTCGTGATGGCCGAAGTGCTCGGGCAGATGCTGCAGCAAGGTGCCGCCGTAGGCGACGTTGATCAGCTGCATGCCACGGCAGATGCCGAGCACCGGCAGGTCGCGCTCGATCGCGGCGCGCACCAGGGCGATTTCGAAGCGGTCGCGCTCGGGGACGGTGTCAACAGTCTCAGGATGGGCTTGCTCGCCATAGCTCGACGGGTCGATGTCGGCGCCGCCGGCGAGCACCAGCCCGTCGAGCAACTCGAGCACTTCGTCGGGGCTCTCCAGGAGCACACGATCGGGCGCCAGCATCAAGACGAGCCCGCCCGCGCTTTGAACCGCCTCGACGTAGCTGCGCGAGAGCAGGACCGCCTCCTGGTCCCACATGCCCCAGCGAGCACGCTCGAGCGCGGTGCATATCCCGATCACAGGCCTCTTCATGGCCCACACCATAAACTCCCCGCACGATGCGTCTGGAGACAGTCAACCTAATGCTGGAGGAGGGCGCGGCCACGATCGAGCTGAACCGGCCAGAAGCGCTCAATGCGTGGAACAGGCAGCTCGGCGAAGACCTACTCGCAGCCCTTGCCCACGTGAGCGAGAACGAGGCGGTGCGGGCCGTGCGCATCACGGGCGCAGGGCGCGCTTTCTCCTCCGGCGCCGACCTGCGCGATATCAGCGGCGATGACCTCACACCCGAGGGGCGACCCAATGTGTACGGCGTGCTGACAGAGCGCTACCACCCGATCATGCATGCGATCAGGGAAATGGGCAAGCCGGTGGTCGCGGCGGTCAACGGCGGAGCCGTGGGCATCGGCTGCTCGCTGGCGCTGTGCTGCGACCTGGTGGTGGCGACCGAGAGCGCGTATTTCCTGCTTGCGTTCGTGAACATCGGCCTGGTCCCCGACGGTGGCTCCTCGCTGTTCGTGCCCACACGCATCGGTATGGCCAGAGCGGCGGAGATGGCGATGCTGGGCGAGCGCGTGAGCGCCTCCCAGGCGCTCGAGTGGGGCCTCGTGAACCGGGTCTTCGCGAACGATGACTTCGCGCGTGAGAGCACAGCGCTGACGGCCCGCTTGGCGGCAGGACCGACGCGCTCCTACGCCGCCAGCAAGCGCCTGGCCAACGAGCAGTTGTACTCCGGCATGGCCGAGCAGCTCGAGCTGGAGGCGACGCTGCAGCAGGAGATGGCCGGAAGCGATGACTTCGTCGAGGGCGTGAGCGCCTTCCTGGCCAAGCGTCCAGCCCGGTTCTCAGGGCGTTGAAGCGCGTTCAGTCCGAGCCTGAATAGAATCCCGCTCGCCTTGAGCCACCTGCTTGCCACGCCCCTCGCGTTCTTCACCCCCCAGTCGGGCGGATCGCCGAACGCCGACCGGATCGACAGCCTCTACAAGATCACGCTGTACGCAGCGCTCGTGATCTTCGTACTGGTCGAGGGTGCGCTCGGATATGCCCTCTGGCGCTTCCGCGCACGCAAGGGCGCGGTGGCAGCACAGATCCGCGGGAACACCCGCCTGGAGGTCGGCTGGACCGTGGGAGCCGCCGTGATCCTGCTGGCGCTGGCGGTGCTGACCCTTGCCAAGCTCTCCTCGATTCAGGATCCCGTCAACTCAGGGCCCGAAGGCGAACATCTCGTGAGCGACAGCTCCCGCCTGTATGCCAGCAACACACCGAGGCTCCCCCCGAACGGAAAGTCACTGAAAATCACCGTTGTGGGCAGGCAGTTCGTGTGGCAGTACGTGTATCCGGGGGCCAACGAAGCAGACGGGCTCGGTGCGCCGTACTCCTACCAGGAGATGGTCGTGCCCACCAAAACCACCGTCACCCTCGACATCGTCTCAGCTGACGTGGTCCACTCGTGGTGGGTCCCCCAGCTGGGCGGCAAGTTCCAGGCCGTGCCCGGCTACCACAACTACACCTGGTTCAAGATCGAAAAACCGGGCATCTTCCGCGGCCAGTGCGCGCTCATCTGCGGGCGTGGCCACGCGCGCATGACGGCCACCGTGAAGGCCGTCCCTCCCGTCCAGTTCGAAGCTTGGCTTGCCTACCAGAAGAAGCTGATCGCCGAAGCCAACGCCGACGCCCAGGTTGCACGCGCGAAGCTCGGCAAGCAGATCGGCGCCGGACAGGTCGAAAACCCATGACACGCGGCTGCTCGACAGACCCCCACCGAATTTCCGAGTCCGGACACTAGGAGACCCGCTCGATGGCCACCTACGCAGCCCCAGTCCCCCAGATCGTCGCCCACGACGCCAAGCCCGAGCCGAAGGGCTGGGCGAGCTGGATCACGACGACCGACCACAAGCGGATAGGGATCATGTACATGGTCACGACGTTCGTGTTCTTCATCCTCGGTGGCGTCGAGGCTTTGATGATCCGCCTGCAGCTGGGGCTGCCGGACAACACGCTGGTCTCCCCGCAGATCTACAACCAGCTGTTCACGATGCACGGAACGACGATGATCTTCCTGTTCGTCGTACCGATGATGGCGGGCCTTGCCAACTACTTCGTGCCTTTGATGATCGGCGCTCGCGACATGGCCTATCCACGCCTGAACGCGCTCTCTTACTGGTTGCTGCTGGCGGGAGGGCTCGTGTTCTATGCCTCGATCTTCTGGAACCCGCCGGAAGCCGGCTGGACAAGCTATGTGCCGCTATCGGGCATCAACTACTCGCCAGGCGGGGGCCAGGACGCGTGGATCTACCTGATCCACCTCACCGGCCTGTCCTCGATCATCGGCGCGATCAATTTCTATGCCACGATCGCCAACATGAGGGCGCGCGGTATGAGCTGGGGCCGCCTGCCGTTGTTCATCTGGGCGATCCTGACCTACTCAGTCCTGCTCATCTTCGCCCTGCCTGTGATAGCCGCCGCCGTGACGATGCTCTTGACCGACCGGCACTTCGGCACGCACTTCTTCGATCCCGCCAACGGCGGCTCGGCGCTCCTGTGGCAGCACCTGTTCTGGTTCTTCGGGCATCCTGAGGTGTACATCATGGTGTTGCCCGGTTTCGGGATCGTGTCGGAGATCCTGCCCGTGTTCGCGCGCAAGCCGATCTTCGGCTACAAGGCGATCGCGGCGTCCACGGTGGCGATCGCCTTCCTGGGTTTCCTGACGTGGGCGCACCACATGTTCACGACGCCTATCCCAGAGGCGATCCTGGTCTTCGTAATGCTGAGCTCGTTCCTGATCGCCGTGCCAACGGGCGTGAAGATCTTCAACTGGATCGCCACCCTTTGGCACGGGACTGTCGAATTCAAGACGCCGCTGTTCTGCGTGGGCTTCATCGCGCTGTTCATCGTCGGCGGCATCTCGGGCGTGTTCCTGGCCGTGTTCCCCGTCGATTGGCAGCTCAACGAAACCTACTTCGTGGTGGCCCACATCCATTTCGTGCTGATGGGCGGCGCCGTGTTCACGATCTTCGCCGCGATCTACTACTGGTTCCCGAAGATCACCGGCAGGATGATGAGCGAGGGCCTGGGCAAGCTGAGCTTCTACCTGATGTTCTTCGGCTTCCTGGCGACCTTCTTGATCCAGCACGCGATCGGCCTGGATGGGATGCCGAGGCGCGTGTACGAGTACGACAATGTGGGCAACCTGGCGCTGTACAACCTGATCTCCACGATCGGCTCGTTCATCCTCGGCGCCGGCGTGCTGGTGACGATCGTCAACGTGACGCGCAGCCTCAAGCACGGCGCGATCGCTGGACCCGATCCGTGGAAGGCGAACACGCTCGAGTGGTTCACGACCTCCCCCCCGCCGACCAACAACTTCGACGTCGTTCCACTAGTACGCTCATACGAGCCGATGAAGGACATCCGCCGCGAGATCGAGCAGCGCACCTCCGGAGTGCCTGCTCCAGGAAGCGCAACCGTACCGGCAGGCGCCACGCAAGTCGGCGTTTGACCTCGCTGCGTCGAGTACACCTCGCGACGGTAGAGTTCACAGACGTGTTGGAGGCTTCTCGCAGTCTGCGGTGGCGTTGATGGAGGGAGCGCCCGCATCCGCATACGTCCCGCAGGGCGCGGGCGCGATCGCCGCGCCCCTGGCGAGCCGGCGCTCGAGGACGCGCCAGCTGCTCTCCGACTACCTGGAGCTGACCAAGCCGAAGGTGCAGTCGCTATTGCTGCTGACGACGATCACGACGATGCTCGTCGCCGGCGATCCGTCGGTCGCACTGATAGCGCTTACGTGCCTCGGCGGATACCTGTCGGCAGGCGGCGCCGGCGCCGTGAACCACTGGTTCGACCGAGACATCGACGCGAGCATGACGCGCACCGCCAACCGACCCGTGCCCTCGGGGCGCGTGTCCCCGAGAGCCGCGCTCACCTTCGGGTGCGTGCTGGCGGCGCTCTCCCTCTTGGAGCTCTCGCTGACTGTGAACGTGCTGGCCGCGAGCCTTTCGTTCGCGGGCTTCTTGGGCTACGTGTTCGTGTACACGGTGTGGCTGAAGCGGCGTACCCCGCAAAACATCGTGATCGGCGGAGCGGCGGGCGCCGTTCCGCCACTCGTCGGATGGGCTGCGGTGACGGGCTCGGTGAACGGCATCGCGGTACTGCTGTTCTTCATCGTCTTCTTCTGGACCCCACCGCACTTCTGGGCATTGTCCTTGCTGATGAAGGGCGAGTACGAGAAGGTCGGCGTGCCGATGCTGCCGGTGGTGCGGGGCGAGGCGGAGACGCGCCGCCAGATCCTCTTGTACACGGTGCTGCTGTACGCAGTCACGCAACTCCCGTTCTGCGCGGGCGGCTTCGGCGACATCTACCTGACCGCATCGCTGCTGCTCGGACTGGGCTTCATCGCGGGGGCAGTGCGCCTGTACCGCCGTGCCGGCCGATCGCCTGCGATCGGTAGACGTAGCGCACTGCAGCTGTATCTCTTCTCGCTGGCCTACCTTGCGCTGCTGTTCTGCGCGATGGTCGCCGACGCCAAGTTGTGAGCACCACGGGCGGCCACGGACGCCAACGCACCGGCCCGCTTGCGCTGATGCGAAGCGGTGAGCCTCCGGATATACTGCCCGCGCTGTCATGAACCGCCGTCTCGCCAAGAAGAACATCCGCACAGGCCTGATCGTGGCGGCGATCTGCATGTTCATGTTCGGCATCACATTCGTGGTAGCCGCGGCGTACATCTCGTGAGCCCGCTCGACCCCGAGATCCCACCCGCGGGCGAGGAGGTCCACCTCCCCGGCCCCACGATCCTGCCGTTGCTGACGGCCGCCGGCATCACGCTTGCGGTGGTGGGCATCACGATCAGCTTGATCCTCGTGATCGGCGGCTCGATCCTCACGATCGTGTGCGTGGCACGCTGGATCATGGACACGCGTCGCGAAATCGACGAGCTTCCGCTCGACTCGCACTAGCCTCCGGTGAGGCGCCGCGCGCGGTGTGTGGGACTCCGGGTGGGTGGGATTCCCAATCCTCGCGCGCGGCCCCGACGAAAGGCGCGTCCGCACCCCCACGGACGCTCGGCCTTTCCCTCTCTCACCCCACGGCTGCGCTCGCTGGAACGGGGCAGATTGCCCCCTCATCTGTCCAACAGCGCACGACGTCGCGCACGGAGAGGATCCCCATCGGCTCTCCATGCTCGACGACGATCAGGTGGCGGAAGCCACCGCGGACCATCGCAGCTGCGGCTTCCTCCAAAGACCAGCTCGGCTCGGCGAAGACGACGTCTCGTGTGAGATGGTCGGCGACGAGCTCGACGTCGGGGCTCTCGCCGGCCCCGACCGAAGTGAGCACATCCCGCTCGGTCAGGATGCCGAGACCGCCGGCGTCGGGGTCGATCACAACGGCCGCGCCGACATGGCGCTCGGACATGAGCCGCGCAGCGTCGCGCAGCGTGTGGCCGGGACCTACAGTCAAGACCATCGGACTCATGCCATCTCGCACCTGCATCGCGCTTGCCTCCGATCCTCGAACGTTGCTTGCAACGATTGTCTCAATGTATTGCGTAAAGCGCTCCTCGTCAAGCGCCGCTCGCATCCGGCTCATTACCCTGTAGGCAAAGACCAAACCTCATGAGAGACCGATGTGAGCCCTGTGGCAGACATGCCAAGCCACCCTCCCCGCGGGAGCCACAAGCCCCAAGGCGGACGTTCATCGGGCGAAGGCATTAGGATCACGCCTCCGATGGCCAGGCTCATCCAAGATACGCGCGCCACGCACACACGGGGAGGCGGGCGGAATGGTCTCTAGGCGCTCGATCGTGGGGACGATCGTGGCCGCGCTGATCGCGACCGCGATCGGGATCGTGCTGAGCTACGTGATCCACTGGTTCCCCGTCCAAGCATCGACGCAGGCGCACAACACCGACACCTTCTACCACGTGCTCGTGATCGCCTCGGTGCCGATCTTCGTGCTCGTCGTGACGGTGATCCTCTACTCCGTTTGGAAGTTCCGCATGAAGCCCGGCGAGGAGCTCAAGGACGGACCACCGATCCACGGCAACACCCGCCTGGAGGTGATCTGGACGGCGATCCCGGCGATAATCCTGCTCGGACTGGTCTCCTACTCGTTCGTGGTCCTGAAGGAAAACGAAAAGAAGCCGGTCGGGCCGGAGATGGTGGTCAACGTGACCGGGCAGCAGTTCGCCTGGTCTTACGAATACCCGCGCTCGGTGACGGGTGGCGCACCGTTGAAGACGACCCAGCTGTACGTGCCCAACAACGAGTCGGTTCGCTTCGAGATTCGCTCGCTCGATGTGATCCACGCCTTCTGGATCCCCGCTTTCCGCCTACAGATCGATGCGGTGCCGGGGATCACGACGAGCTACCGTGCCACACCCGATAGGCTCGGGGCCTATCCGGTTGTGTGCAACCTGTTGTGCGGCGTGGGGCACGGGCTAATGCGCTCGACCGTCCATGTCGTCAGGCCAAGTGCGTTCCACACCTGGCTGCAGAGCCAGAGCAGGATCTCGGCGGGCGCGTCCACAGGCCAAGCAGGCGCTCCTGCGAGCGCGTCCTGAATGTAAGGTGACGGGTGCAATGGGAGAGGCACGCAGATGACAAACGGGGAAGCACGCTGATGGTTGCCAAACTGCGCGCACCGGGGCTCTACCGCGCGTTCTTTGCCTTCCTGGTCGGGATCGCGTTCGCGGCCGGGCTGACTTGGCTCGTGCGGATGACGACAGGTCACGCGACCTACCACCACTTCCTCAGCGAGGAACCGGTCATGGCCGTGTCGTTGATCACCGCGCCGCTCTTCTTCCTGGTGGGCCTCGGAGGCTTCGACTACTGGTTCTACTGGGCTTCTGGGCGCCCGACACGCCCAGAGGACCACTCCAGCCACGGTGCGCGGAGCTGGAAGGACTATTTCCGCATCAACACCGACCACAAGGTGATCGGGATCCAGTACACGGTGACCGCCTTCTTCTTCCTGTTCGTGGGCGGGTTGATGGCGATGCTGATGCGCATCCAGCTGGCCCAACCGGGCGCTGAGTTCGTGAGCGCCAACACCTACAACGGGCTGTTCTCGGTGCACGCCTCGCTCTTGATCTTCCTGTTCGTGATCCCCGTGTTCGCGGGCCTTGCCAACTACGTGCTGCCGTTGATGATCGGCGCGCCGGACATGGCCTTCCCGCGCTTGAACGCCCTCTCCTATTGGCTGCTCCCGCTGGCGGGCCTGATGATGCTGTTGAGCTTCGCGGCGCCCGGCGGCGCGTTCGCCGACGGCTGGACTGCCTATGCGCCGCTTTCGATCGACGCGCCGATCGGCCAGGACTTCTTCTCGGTGGGCGTGCAATTGGCGGGGGCCTCCTCGATCATGACCGCGCTGAACTTCCTGGTGACGATCATCACGATGCGGGCCCCCGGGATGAGCTTCTTCAGGATGCCCCTGCTCGTGTGGGCCAACTTCGCGACCTCGCTGCTCGTGGTGATCGCAACGCCGTTCATCGCCGCCTCGCAGTTCTTCGTCCTGCTCGACAGGGGCCTGGGCTTCAACTTCTTCGATGCCGGCAAGGGCGGGGACGTGCTCATGTACCAGCACGTGTTCTGGTTCTACTCGCACCCGGCCGTCTACATCATGATGCTGCCCGGCTTCGGGATCATCAGCGAAATCATCGCCGTGAAGGCGCGCAAACCTATCTTCGGCTACCGCATGATGGCCTTCTCGCTGCTGGCGATCGTGGGTCTTGGCTTCACCGTGTGGGCCCACCACATGTTCACCTCGGGCATGGCCTCGTGGATCCGCATTCCAATGGCAATCACGACTTGCATCATCGCTGTGCCGACCGGCATCAAGATCTTCTCGTGGCTTGCGACGCTGTGGCGCGGGATTCTGCACCTCGACACGCCGATGCTGTTCGCGCTCGGCTTCCTCGCGACATTCACGCTCGGCGGGATCAGCGGCGTGATGCTCGCGATGGTGGTGTTCGACATCCACGTGAGCGCGAGCTACTTCATCGTGGCCCACATCCACTACGTGCTGTTCGGCGGATCCTTGATGACGATCTTCGCGGGCGTGTACTACTGGTTCCCGAAGATGACCGGGCGCATGTATGACGAGCGTCTGGGCAAGTGGCACTTCTGGAGCACCTTCATCTTCTTCAACCTGACGTTCGGGCCGATGCACATACTCGGCCTGCAAGGCATGCCGCGCCGCGTACCGACCTATGCGGCCAAGTTCGCCGACCTCAACCTTTTCATCTCGATTGCAAGCTTCGCGCTCGGGGCGACAACCCTGATCTTCCTCTACAACATGGTCACCAGCTGGCGCGGGGGCCCGCGCGCTCCGGCAAACCCGTGGCGCGGACTGACGATCGAGTGGCAGGTGTCCTCACCGCCGCCGGTGTTCAACTTCGATCGCATCCCCACAGTGGTCGGCAGCCCGTACGAGTACGGCGTACCCGGCGCGGTGCACGGCACGTTCGCGCCCGCCCCGGTCCCGGCGACCGTGGGCGGTGCGGCGGGTGGCTCTGGCGTCGTCCACAGGCACACGGAGTAGGAGAGGCTGGCCCGATGAGCGAAGTCCTGGTAGTCGCCAATCGCACCCTCGGCGGGGAGAAGCTGCTCGATACGGTGCGCAAGCGCGCCGCCGCCGGCGAGGTGAGCTTCCGGCTGGTCGTGCCTCAAACCAAGCCGACCGCCGGCCTCGTGATCTACGACGAGGCGGTCCGCGAATCGGCGCAGGTGCGCATCGACCTCGCGATGTCGCTGCTGGCGAGCGAGGGGATCGCGGCAACCGGCGAAGTCGGCGACCCCGACCCGTTCTCGGCCACGATGGACGCGATCGCCCACCGCCGCCCGGACGAGGTGATCGTCTCTACCCATCCGGCGACACAGTCCGGGTGGCTGCGCAGGGATCTGATCGAGCGCATCGAGAGAGCCTCCGGGCTGCCGGTCGAGCACATAGTCGTCGACCTCGCCCAGGAGGGCCTGCCCTTCGGAGTCACGCTCGTCGTGGCGAACAAGACGTCGAGTGGCGAGGAGCTGATCGGCCGCCTCACGGCCAAGGCCGCCGGCGAGGCGCGCCATCTGTTCATTGCGGTAGTCCCCCAGCAGGACCGCAGCGGGTCGGCTCACCGCGAGGCGCGCATCCGGCTCGGCGCGATGCTCGAGCGACTCGATGGCGCCGGGCTTGTGAGCGCAGGCATGATCGGCGATCCCGACCCCTATACCGCCGTGATGAATGCGCTGGAGCTCTTCCAGGTCAGCGATGTGGTGATCTCCACCTTGCCAAACGAGCGCTCCGGCTGGCTGCGCAGCAACCTGATCGAGCGCGTGCGCCACGCCACCTCGGCGCCCGTGGAGCATGTGGTGGTCGACGTCAAGTCCAACGCAACGACCGCGGCCGGCGCCGCCAACTAGGAGGGACCATGGAGGCCGCCAGCGTCGCCCACGCAGCCGCTCACGACGACCATCATCACGGTCCGCCCGTGGCGCACCGCAGCTCCCGGGTGGAGCCTCAATTGCTCGGAATGCTGCTTTTCATCATCTCCGAGGTGATGGTCTTCGGGGCGTTCTTCACCGCCTACTTCTTCATCAGGGTCGCCCAGGGCGATCCCTGGCCTGCGCCGGGGACGCACCTGCCGCTCGAAGTCGCAGGCGTGAACACGGCCATCCTCGTCTCGTCCTCGTTCACCTTGCACTGGGCCGAGCAAGCGTTGAAGAAAGGCAACCGCTTCGGGCTGAAGGCGGGCATGCTGACCACCTTCCTGCTTGGCTGCGCGTTCCTGTTCATCCAGATCAACGAGTACGCCAACATCGGCTTCGCCCCCCAAGACCAGGCCCAAGCGACGATCTTCTACTCCCTCACCGGCCTGCACGGGGCCCACGTATTCATAGGGCTGGTGCTGCTCTTGATCGTCACGATCAGAGCGTTCAGAGGCCACTACTCGCCCGAGGAGCACCGTGGCGTCGAAGTGCCCGGCATCTACTGGCACTTCGTGGACATCATGTGGATCGTCGTCTACACGACCGTCTACGTCATCTGAGGGGCGTGGACGCTGCGCATTTCTGCGTCCTCGACCGCTTATGTACCGAAGCCGGAGACACTCGCTTCGCTCGCATCCCCGTTTCGGCCAGCACACGGCGCGGTCTGCGTCCTTGAACTCCTTGGTCAACCCCCCTCAGAGGGCTTTGTAGAGCCATGCTGAACCCGCTACGTAGCGAGGACGAGGCATTCCGCTTCCTGCTCTACGCGATCGCAGTCATCGGAGCGATCGTCGGCATAGTGCTCATCCTGCGCGCGATCCTCTAATCCGAGCCGACCCTGGGACGTTCCGCTTCCTGCTCTATGCGATCGCCGCGATCGCCGGCGTGATCCTGGTCTTGCGCGCGATCCTCTGAGCACAATCACTTGGAACGGACCGGCACATGTGCCGGTCCGCCTGCCGCACATGTGCGGCAGGGCCAGCGGCGCATGCGCCGCTGGCTACTTGACCGTCAGAGTCCCGTACATCCCGGCCGCGCGGTGGCCGGGGGCCTCGCAGAAGAACGTGTAGGTGCCGGGCTTCAAGTTGACTTTGATCGAAGCGGAGCCCTTGGTGACGAACTGGCTGGAGGCCAAGGCCGCCCCCTTGGCAGTCGCGCCGCCTGTTCCGGTTTCGATTGCGATGTTGTGGGATACACCCGACATGTTGGGCATCGAGACCTCGACCGAGCCGGGTTCGGCGCTCGCCTTGTTGGTCAGATAGGCGAGCTGGCCGGTAGGATCGGCGGGAATTTCGAGCTTGCCGCCCTTCTCGACAGCGGGCTTGCCCGAGCCGGGAGCCTTGACAGCGCTTGCCAAGAGGCCCGTGTCCTGCCCGGGCCGATCGGCCGCCTGAGCGACATAAGCGGCGATGCTGGCCAGCTCGGTGCCGCTGGCCAGCCCGCTCGGCATCGCCCCGAAGCGGTTGGGATTCTGGACTTGGCCTTCGACGACCGTCTGCACGGCGCTGCGACGCAGGCCTTCGTTGATGCTCGCCTTGAACGCCTCGTCCAGGTTGGGCCCTACGGTGCCCTTCGTGCTGGCCCGCGCGAGCGTGTGGCAGGAGCCGCACTTGGCCACGAACTGCTGCTTGCCCACGATCAGGTTGGAGTCTTCGCCGCGCTTGACCCCGCCACAGCCATAGACGCCGAGCAGCAGGCATCCGACCCCAAGCAGGGCACCGAGATGGCGCACATGCGATCCACGATGGCTCGTCCCCATAGACATCAGCGCGGGAACTCTATCCAAAGGGTCGGGCGACGGGCTCCCCGCGTGCGGCCCCGATCACCCCCCGGGCAACACCCTCCCAGGACCAGTGCTCGCGCGTGACCGAAACGAGCGCATCGCGCGTTTGTGCCTTCAAGGCCCGATCGGCCTCCAGCCAGCCGACGAGACGCTCGGCGATCGCCCGCACGGCACCGTCGTCGACCGGGAACGAGAGCCACGCGCGCGCCTGCGCAGGGACCGCCTCGGCGATCCGTTCGCTCACCTCCGCCAACCCCGAATGGGCGGCACTCACGGGCAGCACGCCACAGGCCGCGGCCTCGGCCGCCACCATCCCGAAAGCCTCGGGGAACGTGCTGGGAACAACCAAGGCCTCGCAGGAGGGAAGCACGTCGGCGAGCTCCTCGTGGTCGAGCCTACCGGTGAGTACGACTCGCTCGTCAAGCAGGCGCGCAGCCGTCAGATAGGCCTCAGCCTCGCCTCCCGTCTTGGCATCCGATGCGGCGGCACAGGCGGGCTTGGCGTCCGATGTGGCCGCCAAGCCCGCTTGTGGATCGCTCTCGACGTCACCCGACAGCGAGTCCAGGAAAGCGAGCAGGTGGCGCAGTGGAGCGGCGTCTCCGGTGGATGTAGCGACCCCGTCCTGGGCCTCCAAGGAGCGCCCGGCGCGCGCGACCCGCTTGGCCCCCTCGAGGTCGCCTGCGACCAGGTGCCCGATCAGGTGCTCCAGGCCTTCGCGGTAGGCACCAAAGCCAACGATCACCAGGCGCGCGTCGGGGATCGAGCGCAGGACCAAGGGCCACGCCGCGACGAGCAGGTCCACGCCCTTGCTGACGATCAGCTTGCCCACAAAAGCGACAAGCACGCCGTCCCCATCCGACATCCGCTCCAGCGCCTCGACCGCCACGCGGGCATCGCGCGCGAAAGCGCTCGCCTGCTCCTCGACGCTCCCAGGAGCGGTGTGGCCCAGCCTCTCGAGCAGCCCCCGCATAGCCGCCTCGGCGTCCTGGGGCGAGCGCGGCACGAAGCGCTCCACATCGACCCCCGGGGGCCCAAGCCGGGTCCGCGCTTTGATTGTCGCTCCGTCGTTTTCGCCCAATGCCTCCCAAAGGCTCTCGGCGGTGTGTCTCGAGCCGACAAGCACCGTCTTGGCCTTGGCGAGGCCCTCGCGCGCGAAACCCAGGAAGCGCTTGGGTTCGGGCTTGACGGTGTACTCGAGCGCGCTCCCATGGACCTTCACGGCGTAGGACGTCTCATCCGCGAGCGAGCGCGCCAGGATCACGGGTCCCATCACCAAGTGATTGGCCAGCGCGATCTCTGGGCGCACCCTCTCGGCCACCTCACGCACCGCCTCCACGTTGGCCTGCACATATGTCGAGATCTCCGCGTCGGTGCACTCGGCGAACGTCTTCGCAACCGTTCCCTCGTAGCGATCCTGAACGTACAGGGGCAGCAGCCCACCGATGTCGGGGCGGTACACGGTGCAGCGCGCCTCGCCGGCCGGCGAGTCTTGCAGCGGCTCGATCTCGAGCCTTCCATCGTCCCAATCGCCGGCCGCCTCCACGAACGACTGGCGCTCGGGGTGGCGCTCCTGACTGAACAGGTGCACCTCGTGCCCGAGCCTCACCAGCGCCTCCGCGAGACGTGCGTTGTACACGTTGGAGCCTGTCCCGCTGAGCAGATAGCCATGGAATATGAGGATGCGCACCGCGTGAGCCTATCCGGCTGGATGCTCCGCTAAAGTGCCCGACGTGAGCACGAGCCAGCTATATCGCCTGCGCACCCCCTCCACGGGTCGCGAAGTGCTGCTCGAGGCCACTCCCGGCGAGATCTACCGCGATCGCGACAGTGGCGAGACGATGGAGATCGTGGGCAAGCTCTTGCCGCTCGCCCCGAATCCTTCGCGGCTGCCGTGGGCAGTGGAGAACCTGCGCTTCTGCCCCTGGTGCGACCAGCTCGCCCAGAAGGACTTGAACGACTGCCCCACTTGCGGCCGGCGCATGGGCCCCTTGGGCGCGTGAGCGCCGGCTCGCACCGCACTCGCGTCGTTGCGCTCAGCGCGAGCGCCCTGATCCTCCTCTGTGGCCTCGGCCTCGGCGCATGCGGCGGCAGTAGCGTCTCCGACGCGGTCCCCAAGAGCACTCCTGAAATCACGCCGCCGAACGACACCTCGGCGGAAAAGGAAGCCACGGAAACCACCTCCACGTCGACCACCGCGACGACCTCCACGACCCCCACGACGAGTGAAGGCTCCACGAGTTCGACCGGCGGCAGCGAATCGAGCGGCGAAAGCTCAGAAGAAACCTCCGGCTCCTCCGAAAGCGGAGCCGCCGGAGGGACCTCCGCGGGCGAATCCTCGGAAAAAGCCTCCAGCGAAAAAGCGCCCGAAAGCTCGGAAAAATCCTCGTCCGGCGGAAGCGTCGGCTCGAGCGGGGGAGCCAGCGCGCCTTAGCTCAGGGCGTGGAGATCAGCGTCGCGCTGTAGGTGAGCCGGGCTGTCTGGTACAGGCAGTAGTACTGCACGTTGGAGCCGACAGTCACGTGAGCTGTCTGGGTGCCGGTGGTCGTGCACTGGCCCTTGCCCCGGCTTGCCCGCCAGGATGTGCCCTTGCCGAAGCCGAGCGCCAAGGCCGGTGCCCAGGACGGCACCGTAAGCGCCACCACGTCGCCCTTCTTCACGGGCAAAGTCGTGGCGAGCGGGAACTGGGCCGTCTTGCCGAAGTACGGTTCGAGCGGCACAACCGGGCTCTGGCCGATCAGCTTGTAGGTCAGTTTGGGGCTCTTCTGGGCGCGCAAGATCGCGATGCCGGCCGATGCGGGGCCGCCCTCGTTGGCGTTGAAGAACTTGATTTGCGTCGCGTTGGGCTTGCCCAAACTGATCGTCCACGCCACGATCGTCCCCGCGCGCGGCGCCGCCTCGGGATTGTTGTTCGTTTCGATCTTGACCTGGAAGCCGGTGGTGCGGCTGACGGCGAGGCACGACGGCGTGGGGCAGCTTGGGACGGTCGGCGGGGTTGTTTCCGGGATTACGCCGACTTCGGTGAGCGTCGCCAGCGAACCGGCCGGCAACGCCAAAGCGAGCCCGCAACCGGCCACGATCGTTGTGATGACACGTTTCATATGGACCATTTCAACAAGAACACGGGGACGGAGGTGATGTAGCGGTTCGACGCGCACGCCTCTTTTCCCCCTTTTCGAGAGCTCAGGGCAGGCATGCCCAGCTTCAGGGCTTGGCCGGCCCAAGCGCCTTGGCCGCAGAGGCTATCTCAGCCGCGTCTCCGGGCGTGGGCACCCAGGGCAGGCGTAGCGGATCGCCTTCGTAGCGGGGGACCACATGGATATGGAAGTGGAACACCGTCTGCCAGGCCGTCGCCCCGCAGGAGTTGATCAGGTTGACGCCGTCGGCACCCAGGCGCTGCTTGGCGCGAGCCGCCAAGCGCTGGGCCGCGCCGGCCACCGCGCCGAGCTCATCCGGCTCGATGCTCAACAGGTCCGGCGTGTGGGCGCGCGGTATTACGAGCGCGTGGCCGCGAGTGGCGGGATTGATGTCCATGAAGGCAATGGTGCGCTCGTCTTCGTCGACGATCGTCGCCGGCAGCTCGCCCGCCACGATCTTGCAGAAGATGCAGCTTTGCTCGCTCATGGCGGCCAATCCTAGCCGCTCGATCCACGCGCACGCACGAACGCAAGGGCCTGCTCGGGCGTGCTCACGGCGCCGGTGTACTGGGCCTGGGACAGTGCCTCGAGCAACTCCCCCACGCGCGGCCCGGGCGCGATACCGAGCTCGCGCGCAAGATCGTCGCCGCGCAGCAGCGGCTTGGGTGGGCCTTGCTGGCGCCAACGCAGAGCATCGTCAAGCATGCGGCGTGCCAAGGCCAGGTGCCTCTCGATCGCCTGCTCGGCTTTCGCCCCTCGTGTCGCGAGCCGGTCGCACACCGATAGCAAGGTGACGTCCACCTCAACCGGCTCGCAGGCGCGCAAATACGCAAATACAGTCTCACGAGCAAGGGGCTGGGGCTCGTGCACGAGGAACCCAAGCCGCAAGTGGTGGCGCACCAGCCCCGCCACGTGCTCGCGCAAGCGCACGCTCGCGCGCAGGCGCCAAAGCACCTCACGGGCCAGATCGGCACCGCGCGTGTCGTGGCCGATGAATGTCACGCGCCTGTCCAGGGTCCGCACCGAGCGGGTCTCAGGCTTGGCGGCATCGTGAAGCAGGGCCCCCCAGCGCAGGGCCTCGCCGCGCGTCGCCCCGTCGGCGAGCGGCTCGCCGAGCAGCGCGAGCACCGGCGCGCGGTACTTCTCGCCCAATGCCTCCCCCAGCTCGGTGGTCTCCCGCCCGTCGGGCGTCGTGAGCGCGACCACATACTCGAAGACCTCGAGCGTGTGTCCGTACACGTCGCGGTGGTGAAAGCGGCTCTGCTCGACTCCACGCATCGCCTCCAGCTCGGGCAGGACCACCGCGGTCGCACCGATCTCGCTCATCAGCTCGATACCGCGCGCCGCCTGAGGGCAGGCGACGATTCGCCGTAGCTCGAAGAACACACGCTCAGGCGAGACCTCGTTGAGGCGCGCCGCCTGCGCGCGGGCAGCGGCGAGCGTCTGGGATGCGGGCTCCAGGCCAAGCTCCACCGCGACGCGCACGAGCCGCAACACCCGCAGGGGATCGTCCGCGAATGAGCTTGGACCGGCACAGCGCAGGTGTCCGGCCCGCAGGTCGGCCAGGCCCCCGAGTGGGTCGAGCGGCTCTCCTCCGGCCAGCGGCTCGGCGATCGCGTTGACGGTGAAGTCCCGCAGCGCAAGGTCAACCTCGAGCGAGCCACCGCGCAGGCGCTCAACGTCCACCTGCCATGCCCCCCCGCGCGCCACCACACGCCACGCGCCAAACTCCTCTGAGAGCGGAAAGCACGCCGCGCCCTCCCCGGCCCGCTTGGCAGCGCGAGCGATCGCCCGCGCACCCTCGGCCGGATCGCCATCGAGTACCACGTCGAGGTCCGACAGCGGTCTTCCCAACAGGCGATCGCGCACCGCGCCTCCCACCAGCCATGCCCGCTGGCCGGCCAGGCCGCCGCGCACGACCTCCAAGGCCTCGGCGCTCACACCAAGTCGCCGTCGCGATGGTGGACCCTGGGAACTCGCGCGGTCAGGCCGCAGGTCACCTCGTAGTTGATCGTGTCCATCCGCCGCGCCAGCTCCTCGGCGGTTATGCGCTGCTTGCCACGGGCGCCGATCAGCACCGCCGCCTCTCCGCGCAAGGCGTGTACGTCAGCCGCACCATCGAGATCGACCGTCATATTGTCCATGCTCACCGTCCCCACGATCGGACGCCGCTGCCCGGCGATGAGCACATCCGCATTGTTCGAGAGGGCTCGCCGCCAGCCATCGCCATAGCCGATCGGGAGTACCCCGAGAACGGTATCCCGCGCCGCGACGAAGCGCCTTCCATACCCGGCGCTCTCACCAGAGGCGCAATCCTTGACCTCGGCCAAGTACGAGCTCAGCTCCAATGCAGGCTCGAGCCGGCGCTCGATCGGGTCGAGCCCGAAGGGATCCATCCCGTATGCGGCTATGCCGCAGCGGACCATGTCGAAGTGGGCGCTCTTATCGCGCAACGTGGCGGCGCTGTTGGCCGCGTGCACCACGATCCGCGGATGCGCGGCCTTGACCCGCGCCGCCCAACCGGAGAACGCTTCGAGCTGGCGTGCGAAGAACGGATCCTCGCGGTCATCCGCGGTGGCGAAGTGAGTCATGACTCCGGCCAGATCCACGCCCGGCGTGTCCACCGCGGTGGCGACCACGCGCGAGGCCTGTTCGGGGTCGCGCGTGCCGAGCCGGCCCATGCCGCTGTCGAGCTTGACGTGCACGCGTCCCCCCCCGGCGCTCGCGACCGCGCGAACATCCTGCTCGCGCCAGACGACGACCTCCGCACCCGCTTGCAGCGCTTCACGCAACTCGACCGGGCTGAGCGCACCCATCACGAGTAGGCGCACATTCTCAAAGCCCGCTCGGCGCAACTCGACGGCCTCGCGCGCGCCGGCCACTGCAAGCCAACTCGCACCGCCGTCGAGCGCGGCCCGAGCGCTGGCAGTCGCTCCGTGCCCATAACCATCGGCCTTCACCACGGCGCACAGCTCGCAGCCGGGCTCCAGCTCGGTAAGCATGCGCGCACAGTTGCGTCCTATCGCCGCAAGATTCACGCGCGCGAGTGCCCTACGCGTGCCCATGCCGGCCTCCAGGTCCTTCGCGACGGGGGCCGCTTCCATGCTTGCCCGGCCCATGACGGAGCGCGTACAGGCGTCTGCGATGGCGACCCTTGCCCGCGCGAGCCACCGGCAGGGCTGCGATCACGTCCTTTGCGATCACTCCCTCCGCGGAGCCTTGCCGGCGCGCCGCCTCGCGCCCGGCCTCAGTATGCACGTATACGCCGCAGGCCGCCGCGTCGAACGCGTCGAGGCCTTGTGCGAGCAGCGCGGCGATCGTGCCGGTGAGCACGTCGCCCGTGCCCGCCGTCGCCAGAGCCGGACTGCCTCCGGCACTGATCGCCACGCGCCCACCGGGCTCGGCTACAAGCGCGTCGTCGCCCTTGAGCACGACCACCGCGCCGGACTGCTCGGCCGCCGCGCGCGCGTAGCGCAGGCGCGCACGCTGGATCTCCTCGCTGTCTACGCCCACGAGCCGCCCCAGCTCACCCGCGTGCGGCGTCAGCACCGTGGGCGCCTCCCTGGTGGCCAGCTCGGCCAGATGCCCGGCATGCGCATTCAAGCCGTCGGCGTCGAGCACCAGGGCCAACGGGGCCTCGAGCGCAAGCTTGCGCGCGAACCCCACGGCGCCGTCGGCGCGCCCGAGCCCCGGGCCGAGGGCGAGCACGCGGGCCCGCTCGAGCGCCGCAAGGACGGCAGCGAGCCCGTCCGGCACGAGCGAGCCCTCCTTCTCGGGCAAACCGAGGGTCATGACCTCCATCAGTTGGACGTCGAGGATCTCGGTCAAGGAGCGCGGGACGCACGCGGTGACATAGCCGGCTCCCGCCCGCATGCACGCAAGCGCAGCCATCGCCGGCGCGCCCGTCAGGCCCCGCGAGCCGCCCACCACGACGACGTGCCCGCTGGTGAACTTCGTCGACTGGGAGTCCCTGAGCGGCAGCCTGGCGAGCACCTTCGGCTCGATCAGCCCCATGTCCGTCGCGAGTGGAGCGCCGCGCGGAATACCTATGTCGATCACGTGTGTCTCGCCCGCATGGTCCTTCCCGGGATGGATCCACAGACCCGGCTTGGCCGTGTGGAAAGTCGCCGTCAAGTCGGCCTTCACGGCCGTGCCGCCCACCTCACCGGTGGACGCATCCACTCCGCTGGGCACATCCACGCTCACGATGTGGGCACCCGCGGCGTTGACGGCCTCGATCGCCTCTGCCACGGGACCCCGTGGCGTACCCTCGAAGCCCGTCCCAAGCAAGGCGTCCACGACCACGCCGGCCCGCCCGATTGCCTCGCTGCCGGCGGCGTCCAGTCCGAGCACCCGCTGGCCGGATAGCCGCTCGAAGTTAACACGGGCATCGTAGGAGAGATCCTCCGGCGGGGCGGTGCAGACGACCTCGACGTCTCGTGCGGCCGCCCGCAACAGACGCGCCACGACCAGGCCATCGCCGCCGTTGTTGCCTTTGCCACACACCACGGTCACCAGGCCTTCCGGAGCGATCTGCTCGACCGCACGCGCGACCCCTTCCCCCGCCCGCTCCATCAGATCGAGCGAAGAGACCCCCCGCTGCTCCATCGCCCAGCGGTCGACTGCGCGCATGCGCGGCGCGTCGAGCAGCGGCTCACACCAGTCCGGAAGGGCGCTCATGACGAGCGATACTACGTGCCGGTGAATCTTTAGGAATGCAGGATGGTGGATGCCAGACGCCGACCCCGAGCGCAGGCGTACTGGTTGTACGTCGAGCATCGGGGGTGGCGTCTGGCGCCGCCAGACGCATGACTACTCGACCGTGACCGTCTTGGCCAAGTTGCGCGGCTGATCCACGTTGAGCCCGCGGCGCCTGGCGATCTCATAGGCAAGCATCTGCAAAGGGATGACTGCAAGCATCGGCTGGAGCATCCAATCGACGGCTGGCACTGGGATCGCGACGTCAACCTGAGTCGCGATCCGGCTGTTGCCCGCGCTGGTGACCGCGATCACGTGAGCCCCCCGCGCGCGCACCTCTTGCATGTTGGAGACCATCTTCTCGAGCACGGGGGAGTCGGTCGCGATCGAGACGACCGGCGTGGAGTCGTCGAGCAGGGCGATCGGGCCGTGCTTCATCTCGCCGGCCGCATAGGCGGCGGTGGCGATGTAGGAGATCTCCTTGAGCTTGAGGGCCCCCTCGAGCGCGACGGGCAGCCCCACGTGACGCCCGATGTAGAGGAAGAACTCCTTTTGCCAGTGCTCGTCGGCGACTTGGACCATCTGCTCGTGGACGTCCGCGATGACCTGGTCGATGCAGTGCGGCAGGCGCTTGACCTCGCCGACGAGCTCGGCAATGCGCTCTGGGGGGAGCGTTCCCCGCAGCTCCGCCAAGCGCAGGCCGAGCAAATAGATGACCGCCACCTGGCACACGAATGTCTTGGTCGCCGCCACCCCTATCTCCAGGCCCGCACGGGTGAACAGGACGCCGTCGGCGTCGCGGGCGGCCTGGGAGCCCATCACGTTCGTGATCGCGAGCACGGTCGCGCCACGCTCGCGCGCCTTGCGCATCGCGGCAAGCGTGTCCGCGGTCTCGCCAGACTGGGAGATGCCGACCACGAGGTCGCCGGGGCCGACAACCGGATTGCGGTAGCGGTACTCGGAGGCCACGTCCATCTCCACAGGAACGCGCGCCCATTCCTCGATCGCGTAGCGCCCGATCAGACCCGCGTGGTAGGAGGTCCCGCAGGCCACGATCACGATGCGCTTGACGTCCGCGAGGATCGCCTCGTCGAGGGCACCGTGCTCGTCGAGGTCCACGCCGTCTCCGCGCGCCACACGATCGGCGATCGTCTCGGCTACGGCGTCGGCCTGTTCATGGATCTCCTTGAGCATGAACGTCTCATACCCGCCCTTCTCGGCGGTGTCCTCGTCCCAGTCGATCTCCTCGACCGGCCGCTCGACCAGCTCGCCGTCGAGGGTGAGGACCGTGACCGAGTCCGGCCGCAGGACGACGATCTCGCCGTTCTCAACGTATTGGACAGAGCGTGTCTGGGCGAGGAAAGCAGGGACCGCGGAGGCGATGAACTGCCCTCCCTCCCCCCTCCCTACCACCAAAGGGCACTCCTTGCGAGCACCGACGAGCGTATGCGGCTCCTCGACGCTCATTGCCACAAACGCGAAGTGCCCCTCCAGCTCCTTGAATGCGGTGCGCACCGCGGTCGCGAGGTCGCCCTCGTAGTGGGCGGCGATCAGATGAGCGATCACCTCCGCGTCGGTCTCCGATGTGAAGGCGTTGCCCTCGGCGATCAGGCGCTCCTTGAGCGCCATGTAGTTCTCCACGATTCCGTTCACAACCACGTGCAGGCGATCCTCGGGGTCATAGTGGGGGTGCGCGTTCTCCTCGCTCACGCGCCCGTGGGTGGCCCAGCGCGTGTGGCCGATCCCGGTCGTGGCAGCGACTGGCGCGGCGACGGCCACCGAGCCGCCCTCCGCGCGGCCTTCTGCCGCGCCTGCGTCGAGCTTTGCCTGGAGCGCGCTCAGGTTGCCGACCGAGCGCACGGCCTCGATGCGCTCGCCGGCGATCAAGGAGATCCCGGCGCTGTCATAGCCGCGATACTCCAGCTTCTTCAGCCCATCGAGCAGGATCTCACGAGCCGGGCGCTTGCCCACGTAGCCGACGATGCCGCACATCGCGACGACGATATCAGCGGCCCTCGGGGGCCAGCACGCGCTAGGCCAGCTCGCGCTGCACCAGGGCGACAAGGCGCGAGCAGGTGGCGTCGGCCTCCTCGTCAGTGGGCGCCTCGACCATGACCCGCACGAGTGGCTCGGTGCCACTGGGGCGCACGAGCACGCGCCCACGGCCCGAGAGGGCATTGTCCTCGACCTTCACTGCGTCGGCCACGTTCTCGGCGTGCGCGAAGGCGCCCTTGTCGCGCACCCGCACATTGACCAGCCGTTGCGGCAGCTTGCGCATCGCGTCACGCTCGGTGAGGTCACGTCCCCCAAGCGCCTCGAGCGTGAGGAGCGCTCCGGCGATGCCATCGCCCGTGCTGTTGAAGCCCATCTCGATGATGTGCCCCGACTGCTCCCCCCCGAGGGCCCAATCCCTGCGACGGAGCTCTTCGAGCACATAGCGATCGCCGACATTGGTGGATGCGACCTCGATGCCGGCCTCGCTCATGGCCGAGTGAAAACCGTAGTTGGTCATCACCGTGACGACGACCCCCTCGCCGGCGAGGCGCCCGCGCGCGCGCAAGTGCAGGGCAGCGAGTGCGATCAGCTCGTCCCCGTCGACCACGGCCCCCGAACGGTCCACGGCAAGCACACGATCGCCGTCGCCGTCGAAAGCCAGGCCGAGCGCGTGCCCGCCCCCGCGAACCCGCTCGCCGAGAGCGGCGATGTGGGTCGAGCCGCATCCCTCGTTGATGTTGCGCCCGTCAGGTGAGGCAGCCAGCACGGTTACGTTGGCGCCGAGGCGCCTGAATATCTCCGGTGCGACCTTGTAGGTAGCACCATTGGCGCAGTCGATCAAGAGATCCAGCCCGTCGAGACGCAGCTCGGCGAAGCGGGCCTCGAGCTCCCGCAGGTAATCCTCGTGGGTACCCCTCAGCTCACGCACACGACCAATCGGCGCAGCGGATCCGGGCGCGGCGGATCCGCCACTCGGCCGAGGCCTCCCGGAAGTGACGCTCGCGGGATCCGCGCCGGCCGAGAAGCCCTGCAGTCCGAGCTCCTCTTCGATTGCAAGCTCGTCCTCGTCGGAGAGCTTGAAGCCGTCGGCGGCGAAGAACTTGACGCCGTTGTCCTGGTAGGGGTTGTGCGAGGCGGAGATGACGACGGCCAGGTCCAGGTCGTAGCGTTTGACGAGCAGAGGCGCCGCGGGGGTAGGCAGGACTCCGCCCAGGAGCGCTTCTCCCCCGGCGGCGCTCACCCCCGCAGCGAGTGCCGCCTGAAGCATCTCTCCGGACTCGCGCGTGTCGCGTAGGATCAAGACCCGTGGACGCTCAGCATGGGCGTGTCCCGCGCCCGCCTTGCCCAGCGCGAGCGCCAGCTCGGCGCTCAGCAATTCGCCGGCGACGCCACGGACCCCATCGGTCCCGAACAGTTTGCCCATGGGGGACCTAGCGCTTGGAGAACTGCGGCCGCTTGCGGGCCTTCTTCAAGCCGGCCTTCTTGCGCTCCTTGGCACGCGAGTCGCGCGTCAGGAAGCCGCGGCGCTTGAGCTCGCCACGCAGGTTCGGATCGGCCTCGAGCAGGGCGCGCGATATGCCGTGACGCAATGCCCCGGCCTGAGCTGAGATGCCGCCTCCGTGCAGGCGCGCGACGACATCCATACGCTCCTGGTAGCCGACGGTCTCGAGCGGCTGGCGGATGTTGCGCTGAAGCGTGACACGCGGAAAGTGCTCATCGAGGGCGCGCCCGTTGACGAGGTAGGTGCCGCTGCCCGGACGCAGGACGACTCGAGCGATCGCGGTCTTGCGCTTGCCGGTCGCCTTATAGCGAGCACCCGCGGCGAGGTCGATCGCGGCGCTCGAGATGGGCTCGGCGAGTGTGGCGCCCTCCGCGTCCTCCTCGGCCTTGGGCTCCTCGTCCTCCTCCAGCGCGTATGGGTCGCTCGGCTGCTCGGGGGCGAGCGGGTCCACGCCTTCGGGCACGATGTCCACTTCGAGATGCGCGCCCGGCACGCTTGGCTTGACACGAGGCGTGGGCTCTTCCTCCGTCTCCTCCTCGCCCTCGTCCTCGACGGCGGCCTGCTCAGACGCGGGCTGCTCCGCGACCGGCTCCTGCGTCCCAGCCGAGTCCTCGTCGGTCGGCTCCTCATCGGCGGGCTGCTCTACGGGTGGCTGCTCCGCGACAGGCTCGGCGTCCGCGACCGGCTGTGAAGTCTCTCCCTCGGCCTCTGGGGGCGTCCCCTCTGTCGTCGCGCTCGCCTCGACGGCCTCGGCTGGCTCGTCCTGGTCCTGGGGCTGCTCTATCGGCTCGTCAGCCATCAGGCCTCGATCTCCATCGGTTGCGGTTTCTGTGCGACATGGGGGTGCTCCGGGCCGGCGTAGACCTTGAGCTTGGTGATCTGCTTGCGCGCCAGACGGTTGCGCGGCAGCATGCCCTTGACGGCCAGCCTGATGATCTCCTCGGGACGACGGTCGATCATTTCCTCGAACGTGCGCGAGCGTAGGCCGCCCGGGTAACCCGAATGCCGGTAATAGCGCTTGTCCTGGCGCTTTTTGCCGCTGACCGAGATCTTCTCGGCGTTGACGACAACCACGAAATCGCCCGTGTCGATGTGGGGCGTGTACTCGGGCTTGCGCTTGCCGCGCAAGGCGTCGGCGATCTGTGTGGCCAGACGCCCGAGCGTCTTTCCGTTGGCGTCGACGACGAGCCAGTTGCGCTCGCGGTCTGTGGGCTTGGCGACGTAGGTCTTCATGACGTAAAAAAGGCCACGCAAAGACAGCGCGCGGCGCGGGGTGCATGATAGGCGATATGGAGCCATTTCGCAGACCGAACATGCAACGGCCTCCCTGGTGGGCGAATCGGGGCGGCTGGCAAGGACGCACCGACCGCGGTGTGCTCTCGGCACATAAGGGAGGGAGGACGCCGCCAGGCGTCCCGAGGCGCCCACCAGGGCTACTCCCACTCGATGGTGCCGGGGGGCTGGGAGGTTATGTCCAAGACCACCCGGTTTACCTCGCGCAGCTCGTTGATCATGCGCGAGGCGATCGTCTCGAGGAGGTCGTACGGCAGGCGTGCCCAGTCGGCCGTCATCGCATCGTCGGAGGTGACCGCGCGGATGACGACCACATAGCCGTAGGTGCGCTCGTCACCCTGGACCCCAACGGTGCGCACGTCGGGGAGCACGCAGAAGGACTGCCACAGCTCGCGGTAGAGCCCGGCCTTGCGGATCTCCTCCTGGAGGATGTGGTCTGCCTCGCGCAGGACGTCGAGGCGCTCCTTGGTGGCTTCACCCCCGACGACCCTGATCGCAAGCCCGGGACCAGGGAAGGGCTGGCGCCAGACCAGCCGCTCGGGAAGACCGAGCTCGGCGCCGACGGCGCGGACCTCGTCCTTGAAGAGCGCCCGCAAGGGCTCGACGAGCTCGAACTGCATGTCCTCGGGCAGGCCGCCAACATTGTGGTGGGACTTGATCGTGGCCGCGCCGGTGCCTCCCCCAGACTCGATCACGTCGGAGTAGAGGGTTCCCTGCACGAGATAGCGTGCGGGACTGGAGGTCGAGATCTTGGCCGCCTCCTCCTCGAACACCCTGATGAACTCGGCCCCGATCGCCTTGCGCTTGGCCTCCGGCTCGGTTACCCCCTTGAGCTTCTCGAGGAAGCGCTGCTCGGCGTCCACCGCCACCAAGGGCACTTTGAAAGTGTCCCTGAAAGCACTGATGACCTGCTCACCCTCGTCCTTGCGCATGAGGCCGTGATCGACGAACACGCAGGTGAGCTGGTCGCCGATCGCGCGGTGCACCAGGAGAGCCGCCACCGAGGAGTCGACCCCGCCGGAGAGTCCGCAGACGACGCGTCCGCTGCCAACCTGGCGGCGAATCCGTGCGATCTGGTCTTCGGCGATCGAAGCAGGCGACCATGTGCGCTCGCAGCCGCACACCTCGCTGAGAAACCTCGTGAGAATCTCCTGGCCATAAGGAGTGTGGACAACCTCGGGGTGAAACTGGATCCCGTAGATGTCCCGCTCGCGGTTCTCCACCGCGGCGACCGGCGAGCTCGTTGAGGACGCAAGCGCGATGAAACCCGCCGGAGGCTCAAAGACGGTGTCGCGGTGGGACATCCAGCAGGTCTGTTCCTTTGGCATCCCCGCGAGCAGCACGCCGGGCTCTGAGACGGTGAGGTCGGAGCGACCGAACTCGCCCACCTCGGCCTGCTCGCCGCGCCCGCCGAGATCGTGCACAAGCAACTGCATGCCGTAACAGATGCCAAGCACAGGAACGCCAAGCTCGAGTAGGTCACGATCCAGGCGGGGTGCTCCAGGCGCATACACCGATGCGGGACCCCCCGAGAGGACGATCCCGCGGGGTTTGCGCCCGGCCACCTCCTCCAGGCCCACGTGATGGGGCAGGAGCTCGGAGAAGACCCCGCAATCGCGGATGCGCCGAGCGATCAGCTGGGAGTACTGACCGCCATAATCGAGGACGACCACCTCCTCACGATCCGCCCCCACCCCATCAGACGCCTCCGGGGGCGGCGCTGGGGCCGTGACGGCGGCGTCAGTCATTTACGAGCTCGGCCGCCTTCCCGTTGGAGCCCATGCCGACGGATTGGTCGCGCTGGAGCTGCTTGCCCTCGGTTTGCAAGGAGGGTGCGATCACGACCTCGGCGCGGTTGAACTCAGCCAGATCCTTGTGCCCGCACGTGGCCATCGAGGTGCGCAGGCCGCCGAACAGGTTGAAGGTACCGTCGTTCTCGCGGGCTGGACCGACGAGGATCTCCTCGAGCGTGCCGTTGCGAGTCGTAGCCACACGCGCGCCGCGGGGCAAAGTCGGATGGAAGGTCGCCATCCCCCAGTGAAAGCCCCGCCCGGGCGCTTCGTGGGCACGAGCCAAGGGCGAGCCGATCATGACGGCGTCGGCGCCGAGGGCGATTGCCTTGGAGACATCGCCCCCATTGCGCATGCCGCCGTCGGCTATCACCTGGCAGTACTCGCCGGTCTCGAGCATGTGGGTCGAGCGAGCGTGAGCAACGTCGGCGATCGCCGTGGCCTGGGGTACGCCGATCCCGAGCACCCCACGTGTTGTGCACGCTGCCCCAGGGCCGACCCCGACGAGCACGCCGGCGGCGCCGGTGCGCATCAAGTGAAGACCCGTCTGGTAGGAGGCGCAGCCACCGACTACGACCGGCACGTCCAGCGAAGGGATGAACTCCTTGAGATTCAATGGCTCTGAGACTGTGGACACGTGTTCCCCGGAGACGACGGTGCCCTGAATCACCAGCACGTCCAAGCCCGCCTCGAGCGCCAGCTCGTGGTAGTCGAGCACGCGCTGGGGCGTGAGGGAGGCCGCGACGACCACCTTCTGCTCCTTGATCTCGCGAATCCGCTGAGCGATCAACTCAGGGATCACGGGCTGGGCGTAGATCTCCTGCATCTCACGCGTGGCCACATCCTTGGAGAGCTTGGCGATCCGCTCGAGTTGGGAATCGGCATCCTCGTAGCGCGTGAAGATGCCCTCCAGGTTGAGTACCGCCAAGCCGCCGAGCCGCCCAACGATCGCAGCCGTCTCCGGCGAGACGACGCCATCCATCGCGGAGGCCATCATCGGCAGCTCGAATTGGTAAGGGCCAAGCTTCCAAGAGATGTCGATGTCGTCGGGATCGCGCGTTCTCCGGGAGGGCACAATCGCGATGTCGTCGAAGCCGTATGCGCGACGGGCTTGCTTGCCGCGTCCAATCTCTACTTCCATCGAAGAATCCTTGCAGTCGTGGCGGACGAGCATAGCAACGGCACAAGCTGTCTCCGACGGCCTGTGCCCAACACTGGCCTTGGGTATTCTCGATCCAATGAATACTGGCGATCGGCCCAGCTACGACCCACATGAGATTGAGGCCGCCCGCCAAGCGAGCTGGCGTCAGGAGGACGTCTTTCGGACCCCCGAGGCGGTCGGAGAGCGGCCGCGCAAGTACATAAAGCCCTCAGCTCCGTTCACCTCGGGAAACATCCATATCGGGCATGTGCGCAGCTATTCGATCGGCGATGCCTATGCCCGCTTTTGCAGAGCACGCGGCGAGGACGTGTTGTTCGCCTTCGGGTTCGACTCCTTCGGGCTGCCGGCCGAGCTCGGGGCGATAGCCGGCAAAGAGCCTCCCAGCGCCTGGGTGGAGCGTTGTGCGCAACACATGATCGGCCAACTGAAGAGACTCGGTTTCTCTTTCGATTGGGAGCGCACATTCATGAGCTCCGACGCCTCAATGTACCGCTGGTCACAGTGGCTGTTCCTGACTCTGCTGGAGGCCGGACTCGTCTACAGGGGCAGCGGAAGCGTGGACTGGTGCGACACCTGCCAGACGACGCTCGCGACGATTCAGGTCGAGAAGGGGCTGTGCTGGCGCTGCCACAACCCCGTGCGCTTGGTCCAAAGACCGCAGTGGTACTTGCGGATCAGCGCATACCTCGCTGAGAATGATCGGCGCCTCGAGGAGCTGGCGGAGAGCGGGATGTGGGACGAGAATGCGCTCGCCTCCCAGCGCTTCGTGCTCGGGCGCGTCGATGGGGTCGAGCTCGACCTGGAGGACGACGACGGAGCGACCTTGACCGTCTTCACCCCCCACGCCGATGCCCTCGGGCAGGCTTGCTTCGTGGCGATCTCGCCGAAGCACCCCGAGGTGGAGCGGTGGGCGAGCGGCGCGGAGGTCGCCGAGCGATTGGAGGAGCTGCGCTCGGGAGGCCTCGATCGCAGTGCCCGCGACGCGGAGGCAATGCCGCTGGTCGACACAGGCCGCACGCTGCCCTCCCCCATCGGCGGCGATCCATTGCCGGTGATCGTCTCGCCGATGGTCGACGGTCGCTTCGGCGCCACAGCCGTGCTTGGGATTCCCGAGCACGATCGCACCGACGCAGTAATAGCCGAGCGCATGCTTGGACCCAGGAAGGCGTTCGGCGCCACGAGCGATCCATCCCGGGAGAGCTCCGCGGGAGCCCAGGTGACCCCGGCACCGAGCGTGAAAACTCGTGAGGCCGTGCGCTATCGCGCGAATGACTTCACGATCTCAAGGCAGCGCTCATGGGGCACGCCGATCCCGATCGTGTACTGCGAGAAGTGCGGGACGGTGCCCATCCCCAAGGAGCAGCTGCCGGTGATCCTGCCGCTCGACTTGACCCCCACGGGCACCGGCAATCCACTGGCAGAGCGAGAGGACTTCGTGCGCGCAACCTGCCCGCAGTGCGGGGGTGCGGCGACCCGCGAGACAGATACGCTCGACTGCCACTTCGATGCGCTATGGCTGTGGGTGCCGGTGTGCGTACCGCCAAGCGAGCGCGAGCAAACGCTCGAGCACATCCTCGCGCTGGAGGACCTGCGTGCGTGGCTGCCTTCCGAGCGCGTGGTGGCGGGATCGGACAGCGGCAACTTCGTGTTCGACCAGCGCACCGTCACCAAGGCTTTGCGGGACATCGGTCCGCTCGAGTTCCTGAGTGAGGGCGAGCCGTTCGCGGGCTGCCTGTTTCACGAGATGGTGATCAGGGACGGGCGCAAGATGAGCAAGCACCTCGGCAACGTGGTGGACCCGGACGAGCTCGTGGCGCAGTACGGCGCCGACACGATCAGGCTGGCGGTGCTCTACGCGGCGCGACCACAGCGGTCGTTGAACTGGAGCGACAGCGACGTCAAGCGCTGTCACCGCTTCCTGAGGCAGCTATGGGACTACGCCCAAGCTCGCTTCGCCGTCGACCCGGCGGACGTGGGAGAGCGAAGCGCCGCGAACCGGGTCACCGCCGAGGCTGGGCAAGAGCCAGCCATGGGCCCCGACAAGACCGAGCACCTGCGCAAGCGCCTGGATCAATGGTGTGAGACGGCCGTGGAGAAGATCACCCAGGACACACGCGAGCTCGAGATGCACAGCGCGGTGCGCAACGTGATGCGCCTGTTCGACCGCGTACGCGACTATGAGAAGCGGGTGATCGCAAAGCGTGGCTGGCTGTGCGCAGAGGATCAGGAGGCGCTGATTGGAGCGCTGCGCACGCTGGGCCGCGTGCTGATGCCGTTTGCTCCCCATATCGCGGAGGAGCTGCTGCTCGCATCGACGGCCCCCGGCGACGGCGAGATCGACACGTCGTGGCCCGCGGGAGAGCTTGTGCCACGATGACGAGTGCAAGCCGAAGCCAACCAACCCGAAAACGAAGGGGTGAAACCGGATGAGCACCGCTATGGGTCGCGCAGAGAAGAACGAGGCAACGCGTTCGTGCGCGACCGAACTGGTGTGCAAGAGGTGCGATGTGAAACGCCCGATCACCGACATGGAGGCGTTCTGCCCGACGTGCGGCAAGTGCCTGGACGTGGCCTACGACTACGAGCTCGCAGCGAGTCGCCTGCGCGAAGTGCCGATGAACGAGCGCCCGGGCAATATCTGGCGACTGTCTGAGCTTTTGCCGATTCGCGCCGCGAAGGCCCAAGCCGAAGTGGGCCAGGTCTCCGGGATGACGCCCCTGATCCCGGCGAACCGGCTCGGGGCGAAGCTGGGCCTGCGGAAACTGTATTTGAAGGACGACAGCACACAGCGTCCGAGCCTCTCCTACAAGGACCGGGTGGTCTCGACCGCGATCGCGCGGGCGCTCGAGCTCGGCAAGAGCGAGATCGGATGCGTGTCCACGGGGAACGTGGGCACGGCCGTGGCTTCGCTCTCGGCCAAGGCGGGGCTAACCCCCTACGTGTTCTACCCCGACCGCCTCGAGGAGACCAAGGCGCGTGTGTGCCGTGCGCTGGGCGCAAGGGTGTGCCAGGTGGCAGGCAACTACGACGAAGCCAACCGCGAGTGTCGCAAGGTGGCGGCAGCAAGCGGGCTCGAGTTCGCGAACATCACGTTGCGCCCCTTCTATGCGGAGGGCGCCAAGACGATGATCTTCGAGATCGTGGAGCAGCTCGACTGGAGGGCCCCGGATCACATCGTCTCGGCGACCGCGGGTGGGACGCTCTCCTCGCGCCTGCACAAGGGACTGGTCGAGTTGGAGACAGTTGGCTTGGCCCAGACAGCCTCCACGAAGATGCACATCGCCCAGCCGGAGGGGTGCTCGCCGATTGCCAATGCGATCATCGCCAACGAGCCGGAGATCGAGCCGTGCAAGCCGACAACTGTCGCGCATTCCCTTGCGATCGGCTCCCCCGGAGACGGCTATCTGGTGATAGACGCGGTGCTCTCACGCAAAGGAAGCGCGGGATCGGCCGGCGACGAGGAGATATTCGCAGGGATCGACCTGCTCGCGGCGACCGAGGGAATCCTGACTGAGCCGGCCGGCGGAACCACGATTGCGGTATTGAAGAAGCTGGCCGAGTCGGGCGAGCTGGACCCCGACTCCGTGGTGGTGGCGATCATCACCGGCAACGGCCTGAAGACGCTCGACGATCACCCCCCGAAGCCGTGGCCTTCGATGGTGGAGTGCGATTCGGAGTCGATGCTGTCGGTGCTGAGCGACTTCCAGCACGAAGAGGCGGGCCAGCCGCTGCCCGTATAGGGCCTGCCGAAATGGGCTGCCGCGCGCACGCGTGGGGCAGCCCTTTCAGGAGCAACCTCCGCAAGTACCTCGCGGCGGCGTCCGTCAGTCTCCGGCGGCAGCCTTGTCGGCGAGGATGAGCGCACGCTCGGTGGCAACACGTCCGGCCGGGATGGACGCGTCGCGCTCACGCAAGCGCCGGAGTGCATCTGCCTTCTCTGAGCCGGTGACGAGCCAGAGCAAGGCCCGGGCGCGGTCGAGCACCGGATATGTGACCGTCATACGCGGCAGGCCCATGTAAGGCCCGGTGAGGGCGACGTCGCGGTCGAAGACGCCGAGCGCGGGGTCGCCCGGCACGAGCGAGGCGGTGTGCCCATCGGCGCCGATGCCCAGGTGGACAAGGTCGAAGCGATCCGGCAGCACGCTCGCGTAGCGGGCTGCGGCTTGCTCGAGATCCTCCTCCTGCACGGGCATCGGATGTAGCTGAGCGAAGGCCTCCTCTGGCAGGTTGTCCCACAGGAGTGTCAGATTGCGACTGGGATCGCCGTCAGGCGCGATGCGCTCGTCGACCTGGTAGATAGCGGTCTGTTGCCAAGGGAAGTCGCCGCGGCGAGCGAGCTCGGCGAACATCTGGCCGGGCGTGTGGCCGCCGCTGACGGCGAATGTGAACTCTCCGCGTGTGGCGATCGCGGCGCGTGCGTGCTCGAAGACCAGCTCGGCGGCGTGCAAAGCCAGCGTCGTGTCGTCGGGCAGGATCTCGATCGGGATCTGCTCGGCGCTCATGCGGTGGGCGTTCGGCCGGTGCTCATGAGCCGCGCAGGGAACGGTAGCGGCGGATGAGCGCATTGGTGGAGCTGTCGTGGTGAAGCGAGGGCTCGGCGACGCTTTCGAGCTCGGGGATGATGCGCTTGGCAAGCGCCTTGCCGAGCTCGACTCCCCACTGGTCGAACGAGTCGATGCCCCAGATGACTCCTTGGGTGAAGACGCTGTGCTCATAGAGGGCGACGAGCGAGCCGAGTACGTGCGGGGTGAGCTGCTCCGCGAAGAGCACGCTCGTGGGCCTGTTGCCTTCCATGACTCGGTGAGGTATGACGGCCTCGGGGGTGCCCTCGGCGCGAACCTCCTCCTCTGTCCGTCCGAATGCTAGCGCCTCGGCTTGGGCGAACACGTTCGACATGAGCAGGTCGTGATGGTTGCGCAAAGGGTTCAGCGCACGGGCGAAGCCGATCAGGTCGAGCGGGATGAGCCTGGTGCCTTGGTGGATCAATTGGTAGAAGGAATGCTGCCCGTTGGTGCCTGGCTCGCCCCAGTAGATCTGACCGGTATCGAAATCCACCGGCACCCCGTCGAGCGTGACGTGCTTGCCATTCGACTCCATGGCGAGCTGTTGCAAGTAGGCGGGAAAGCGCGAGAGGTACTGGCTGTATGGCATGACCCCGATGGTCTGGGCGCCAAAGAAGTTGGAGTACCAGACCGCGAAGAGGCCCATGAGGACGGGCAGGTTGCGCTCGAAGGGGGTGTTGCGGAAATGCTCGTCCATGGCGTGAAAGCCGGCGAGCATCTCGCGGAAATGGTCGGGCCCGATAGCCAACATGGTGGAGAGGCCGATGGCCGAGTCCATCGAATAGCGCCCTCCGACCCAGTCCCAGAAGCCGAACATGTTCTCCGTGTCGATGCCGAACTCGGCGACGGCCTCGGCGTTGGTGGAAACCGCCACGAAGTGCTTGGCCACCGCAGCCTCGTCGCCCAAGGCGGCGAGCGACCATTCGCGTGCGGAGCGGGCGTTGGTCATCGTCTCGAGTGTGGTGAATGTCTTCGAGGAAACGATGAACAAGGTCTCGGCGGGATCAAGATCGCGGGTGGCTTCGACGAAGTCGGTGGAGTCGACGTTGGAGACGAAGCGGAAGGTCATCTCACGACGGCTGTAATGGCGCAGCGCCTCATATGCCATGACGGGGCCGAGGTCCGAGCCGCCGATGCCGATGTTCACCACGTTCGAGATCGGCTTGCCGGTGTGGCCGGTCCACTCGCCCGAGCGGACACCTTCGCTGAATGCGGCCATCCGGTCGAGTACCGCGTGGACTTCTTGCACGACATCGATCCCCTCGAGCAGGAGCGAGCCGGAACGAGGCATCCGTAGGGCCACGTGCAGGACAGGACGATTCTCAGAGACGTTGATGCGCTCGCCCGCGAACATGGCTGCCGTGTGCTCGGAGAGACCGGACTGCTCGGCCAAGGCCAGGAGCAAGGAGACGGTCTCCTCGGTTATCCGGTGCTTGGAGTAGTCGAGATAGAGACCGGCCCCTTCCGCTGTGAGCCGCTCGGCGCGAAGTGAATCGGCGGCAAACAGGTCACGCAGATGCGTGCCCTCGATTGCTCGGTGGTGGCGCGCCAAAGCGCTCCAGGCGGGACACTGCTTTAGAGGGGGAGATGATTGGCTCGTACTCACGGCGTCGATGGTTCTTTCTGCACGTTCTCAGCCCTGGGTTGTACTTGGCCGGCTCGCACTCACGTCGTCAGGGCGCTTTCCGCGTGCTCCCCAGAGAGGGTTGCGTGGGCACAATGCTCGCTACAGAAGTAGAGGGTCTTGCCGTCCACGTCCACCCGGATCGCGTGGGTCTTGTCGACCTTCATACCGCATACGGGATCGGTGGCGCCGCGACGTATCGTGAGCGCGAACAGGGACGTGAAGACCGCCATGCCGAGGATGTTGGTGAACAGCTTGTAGTCGAGCCTGACTTCGCCGAAGATTTCGGCGCGCGTGGGATGAACGTTCGGAATCAAGCCCGCGGCGCTGAAGAGGCCGTCCACCAGGAGGGCTGCGATCACGATCGTGAGGAACATGAGCGCGACGATGCGCGCGGCGAAGGTAGCGCCGTAGTACTTGCGGTAGATGAGGACGATAGGCAGGACGATCAGGTCGGCGAATATGAACGAGAGGACGCCGGCGAAGCCGATCCCGCCCGACCACAGGACGGCGGCCAAGGGGATGTTGCCGACCGAGCAGACGAAGCTGAGGATCGCGATCAGAGGCCCCACAAGGGCGTTCTCGACCAGCTTGAGAGCAGCCGGAGCGTGCGTGACGAAGAGCGCGTTGAAGAAGCTGTCGGGGAGCTGGCCGATGAAGCCGGCGAGCAGGAAGCCGAGGGCGATCTCCTTGTAGAGCATGGCCCAGTCGTTGCGGAAGTTGTGGGCTACGTCCGACCAGGCCGCGGCGGAGGTGAGTCGTTCGCGGATCGGCATGTCGGTGCCGGCCGAATGGTGCTGGTGGCCTGAGTCAGCTTGCAAGGCATGTGCCCGCGCCTGCTCCTCCAGCCGCCCAGAGACGAACAGGCGCAAGAGCATCGTCATGACAACGATCAGGATCAGCCCACCGACGATCTCGGCCAAGGCGAACTGCCAGCCGAGCAGAATCCATACGACGATCCCGAGCTCCACGACGAGGTTCGTGGAGGCGAACTGAAAGGCGAGGGCGGATGCCGCCGAGGCGCCCTTCTGGAAAAGGCTCTTGGCAATCGCTATGGCGGCATAGGAACAGGATGAGGACGCAGCCCCCAGGCCGGTCGCGATCGCGACTGGCCGAGCGCCGGAGCCGCCGAGTGCCCGCTGGATTCGCTCGCGCGGAACCCAGGCTTGGACGATCGCGGAGATGGCGAAGCCGAGGACCAAGGCCCACCAGACGGTCCAGGCCATGAGGAAGGCGTCCTTGAAGCCGTTGGCGATGGTGGTGAGCATGGCGTGTCGCCAACCCTCCTTAGGACCGCGCCTGAACGATCTCGTTCAACACAGTGCCCACGATAGGAAAACCCCGCCGGAGCGGGGCTTTCCCTTAGCGGGTCGATAAGCCGGATTCTGTCGTTGAGCAGCCATCCATCTGTGCGGCCTACCTGGATCTCGGCGGGCTACCTGCAAGCGATCCGGTTTGACCTTGCATCGGGTGGGGTTTGCCCAGCCGCCGCGTCACCGCGGCGCTGGTGCGCTCTTACCGCACCATTTCACCCTTGCCGGCCCGCCGTTCACGTGGGACGGCGGACTTAGGCGGTTTGTTTCTGTGGCACTTTCCCGCGGGTTTCCCCGGGTCGATAGCTCGACCACCTTGCCCTGTGATGTCCGGACTTTCCTCGAAGGCCGGATGGCCTCCGCGGCTGCTTGACCTGCTCTGTCACCGTAGCGCGCACTTGGCGCCATGTGAAGCCTTGGGCTAACAGAGCCACGATCCGCAGCTGACGCAAGCGCCCATGGGCGCCACGTCCGCGTACTCGGAGGACCGCGCCACCATCGGGCTCGCACAAACAGGGCAGCTAACGGTGCCGCGCACGGCGAGGCCCTCCCATGCACTGGTGATGAGATCGTCCAGCGTCAGCCTGCCGTGCGCGTCCGCCCTCCCCGCGAAGAGCACATCGTCCAGCCGACGATGCCTATCGCGCTCGAAGCCCTCGTCAAGGGCCGGGGATGGCTCGAGCAGAAGGGTGCTCATCACATGCTCCTGAGCAAACCGACCACGCGCCCGAGCACCTTGACCTCCTTGGTGCGGATCGGCTCCATGGTCTCGTTCTCAGGTTGCAAGCGAATGTGATCCGGTTCGCGGAAGTAGCGCTTGACTGTGGCCTCCTCGCCCAGCAAAGCCACGACGATGTCGCCCTGCTGCGCCGTGTCCTGCTGGTGCACAACGACGAGATCGTCTTCGACGATGCCGGCGTTCTTCATCGATTCGCCACGTATGCGCAGGAGATAGTCGCCGTCGCCACCGCCAGCCAGGCTGGGAACCGGGACGTACTCTTCGATGTTCTCTTCCGCGAGGATCGGCTGGCCGGCGGCCACCGAGCCAAGCAAGGGAAGGCTGTCGGGACGAACGATGCTGCGAACGCCTTCTACAGCGCTGCCGACCGCACGGTCGAGCAACTCGATCGCCCGCGGCTTTGAGGGATCGCGCCGCAGAAGGCCGATCTTCTCGAGGTTGGCGAGGTGTGCATGCACAGTCGAGGAGGAGGCCAAGCCAACCGCCTTGCCGATGTCGCGCACCGTCGGCGGGTAGCCGTACTTGGCTGAGTACTTGCGGATGAAGTCGAAGATCTCCTGCTGACGCTTGGTCAGATCCATGTGGGGACGGCTCCCGTGTCGAGTGGATTGGGCCATGAAACGAACATGTGTTCGTACAGTAGCGCGGGCTCTGGACGGAATCAAGGGTGCACTGGTCCGGGAGGAACCGACGGCTATACTCGCCACCTCTGCGCCTGTGGCGGAATTGGTAGACGCGCAAGGTTGAGGGCCTTGTGGACCGCTTGGTCCGTGGTGGTTCGAGTCCACTCGGGCGCATTCCTTCGGAACCCGAGTCTTCGGACTCAAACCGTTGAGCCCGCTTCTGCTTGCCGCTCTAGACGGGGAGGCAGCAGTAAGCGCGGGTTCGGCGGTACCGAAACGCCGAGCTGTTCACATATAGCGTCAGACCCGGCCCGATCTGTCTGTGCCGTGGGAGGGCCGAGACCTCCCCATTCGGCCCACGCCACTTTGCGTGCTTGAACCGCCCACCTCCCGGAGATCGTGGCCGCGCCCCAGCCCGGATGTTGAGCGCACGACCTTTTGGCCGGTGCCTCCCGGTCAACCAGGACTTCCCGGGCCCTCAAGTATGGTGATACACGGGTAAATCCATAAACGTGATGCGATCAGCTAATTGGAGTCATCGGTGATGCGCGTCCTTACCTGGAATCTCTTCCATGGCCGGTCGCTGCCGCCCGCGGGACGTGCATTGGCGGCAGAGTTCGCGATGCGCCTCAACGGGTGGAAGTGGGACGTGGCGCTGCTGCAAGAGGTTCCGCCGTGGTGGCCGCCGCTGCTCGCACGCTTGGCGGGAGCGGAGCAACGCACGGCTCTGACCTCGCGGAACGCTGCACTCGCATTGCGCCGGGCACTCGCCGAGCGCTGGCCGGACTTGATCAAGTCAAATGGTGGCGGCTGCAACACGATCCTCGCACGGACGACGATCGAGGAGCACATTGCCATCCGACTGCGCATTTTGCCGGAGCGACGCGTCGCGCAATTTGCCAGGCTAAGAGACGGGACTTGCTTGGTGAACTTCCACGGCAGTGCACACCAGACACTTGCTGAAGCGGAGCTTGGACGCCTGTGGAAGCTCACGCTCGCTTGGGCCGGCGACGCGCCGGTGATCCTGGGGGGCGATTTGAACCTGCGCTCGCCCCGAGCTCCCGACAACTCCATTGCGCATATCGCGCACCATAGCGTCGATCATCTCTTCGCGCGCGGGCTCGAGCCGTTCACCGAAACCTATCTCCTCGACCGCCGCGTCATGCTAGATGAAGAGCATCAAGTCGAACTATCGGACCACGTGCCGCTGATGTTGGGTACTACTCAAAGCCGATGAATCACCAGCCCTGCCTCTCGTCGTCCCTGGTGTCGCGACCGCCCAGCTCGGACCAGATCTCATCGAAAGCGTCCTGGTCATGGGGAACGACCCAGCACTCAGCGATTCTGCCTTCAGCGACGCGAAAAATCCCGACCGTCCCCCAAGCGAATGTCTCGCCGTCATGCTCGACCTCGCCTCCGGCGAGGATCACTGTGCGCTCGTTGTCTGCGAGCACGCCGTGTACGTCGATCCGGAATGTCGCCTCGGCCAGCTCGCGTCTTCTGACAAAGTAACGCAACACCTCGTCCCTGCCCTGATAATCGCCTGCGATCGCACTGGTACCCGGCACGTGCCAGATCACGTTTTCGGCGAGCATCGTACGTACTGGTTCCTGATCGCCCCCCGCATAGAAGCGATTCTGGCAATCGTGGAAATCGCGGATTAGCTGCGTATTCGGATGGGGTTCGGACATACCGCCACAGTACCTCCCGCCGTCACCTCACCTTCGCCAGTCCGTGCCCACGGTTGACCCTGGTGAGAGGAGGGCATCGCCGACCGCGTTGCGTCGACACGCCTCGATCTTCTCGAGCTGCTCATCGGCGCGGCTGACCAGGCGTCCGAGCTCCGGGGCAGAGAGGCGAGGCTCCTGTTGCGCGAGCAGGTGAAGCGTCTGCCACAGCGCCCGCTTCCCGGTCACACCCAGCGCCAGAAGCTCGAGCTCCTCCAAGCGGCTGAGCGGCGAGTAGGTGAGGAGGTGGCCATTCAGCTTGAGACGGCCAGCCTTCTCGCCCGTCCACGCCGCGAGTTGCTTGACCGGGTCAGCGCGAACATGCAGCCGGTCCATGAGTGAGCGCAGCGAGTCTCGATCTTCGTCGATTTCGCCGGCCAACTCTCGCAACGGAGCGCCATAGCCCTCGTCGTCTCGGTTGGAGCCGGCTGCACGGCGCGCTAGGTCTGCTCCCGCTGTCGCGCCCGCAAAATGATCCTGCAAGTAGACCGACAGATGCTTCTGATGCGCCGCCTCGACCGATCTGGCCCTTGGGGCCGCGCCACCAGCGCCGAAAGAGCTACTTCTCACCTCGATGGAGCGCCTCCTTTGCTCTATCGGCGGCCCTGTCGAGCTTGTCCTTCACCGAGGCCTTGGCCCGGTCCACCTTACCCTCGTTCTTTAGGTCCTTATCGCCAGTCAAGCTGCCTGCGGCCTCCTTCAGACGCCCCTTGCCCTCGTCGACACTCTTGTCCGTATCCATCGGGACCTCGCTTTCCGTTGAGAGTCTTCTACCCGTTCAGAAGATCAGGAACACCCCCCAAGACAGGAGATGCGGACAATGAACGCCGGTGGCAGCGCGGCGCGAGGCTTCGAGCGTCCTATCATGGGCGCCGCGGGCGCTTGTAGAAAGGAGACGAGATGGCTGAGCTATCTGCTGGGAACGGAAAGCTGGTCCAGTATCTGAATGAGGCGTTCGGCCTTGAGAAGCGCTTGGAGACCACGCTGGAGGCGCATATCGCGATGACGATCCAGCCCAGGTACAAGAAGCGCCTGAAGCGGCACCTCTCAGAAACCAAGCGCCATGGCCGCGACGTCAAGAAACGCGTCAAAGAACTCGGTGGCGCGGCAACGACTGTAGACACGCCTGGACCCGCCCCGGTGACCGAGGCCGCTCAGGCGGTGCTGAGCGGTACCCAGAAGGCAGTGGCGTTTGCACAGGGTCCGTTGCACGCGCTTCGGGGCACAGGCGAGGAGGAGAAGCAGCTGAAGAACGCCAAGACCGAGTATGCCAGCGAGGCCGAGGAGATCGCGGCCTACGCCGCGATCGAGACGCTCGCGGGAGTGCTCGGTGACAAGGAGACGCAGCGACTCGCGCGCACAATCAGCCGCGAGGAGGAGCGCATGCGCTCCTTTCTCGAGAAAGAGATCGTGCGACAAACCAAGGCTGTGGCCAAAGCGGAGATACCCTCCTCGCAACGCAAAAGCGCTCCTCGCACCAAGAAAGCCTCACGCGCTTCGAGCAGAGCTGCGAGTGATATGACGAGCGTTTAGCTTCGGGCTCGAGCGCGCGGGACTGCCAAGTCGCTACGGCCATCGCGGCCTCTGGCCAGCCGCATCGAGGCGACCCTCGTATTCTGCGAATAGACCTTGGACGTGCAAGGAAAGTTGAGAGAGTATGAGCGGCGCAGAGATCGGACTCGCCCTGTCGGTGTTCCTCGCCTGCGCCGTCGAGGCCGTCGAGGCGCTGACGATCGTGCTCGCCGTGGGCACGACGCGCAATTGGTCATCGGCGATGAGCGGCGTTGGCGCCGCGGTGCTTGCTCTCATCGCGATCGTGGCGGCGTTGGGCCCGGCGCTCACATCGCTGCCGATAGGCGTGTTGAGGGTGATCGTGGGAGGGCTGCTGCTTGTCTTCGGATTGCAGTGGCTGCGCAAGGCGATCCTGCGCGCGGCCGGATTGAAGGCCAAGCACGACGAGCTGAGGATCTACGCCGAAGAGGCCGAGGCGGCGCGCGGTACCGGCGCCCAGCCTGCCGCCTTCGATGGCTACGCATTCGCGATCGCGTTCAAGGGGGTATTGCTCGAGGGTCTGGAGGTTGCGTTCATCGTGCTCACCTTCGGCGCCAACCAGCACCGTGTCGGGCTGGCCGCCGCTGCGGCAGGACTTGCCGTCCTCAGCGTCATCGCCGCCGGCGCGGCGGCGCGAGCGCCGCTCGCCAGGGTGCCGGAGAACACCATGAAGTTCGCCGTCGGCGTGATGCTCAGCTCGTTCGGGATGTTCTGGGGCGCAGAGGGCGCGGGCGCAACGTGGCCCGGCGGCGACGCGGCATTGCTCGCGATCGTTCCCGGCGTGCTTCTCGTTGCCGTTGCGATGGCTTGGACCCTGAGCCGCAGCGCCCCACCGGTGATCGAGGTCCCGCCGGCGGTCGAGGTATGAACCGAATGCGCGCCGCTCTGCTGGCGATATGGGAGTTCGTGGTAGGCGACGACTGGCGTATCGCGACCGGCGTGGCATTGGCGCTGGCGTTGACGGCGCTCGTCGCCTCCGCCGGCGTCTCCGCTTGGTGGGTCCTGCCGCTCGCGGTGGTCGGGCTGCTCGCGCTTTCGGTCAAGCGTGCCGCGCGACACGCCTCACGCTGAGCTTCGCTGGGTTGGGTCGCAGAATCGGGTACTCCGAAGACAGACGGTTTTGCCAAGCGCCCGGGCGGCCGCGCCAAAGACGATCGGCGCGGCCGCCCGGGAATGGCTACCTGTTCGGGTTGTGAGCTACCGCCCGCCGAAGTAACGGCTGCCGGATGGCCCATCGTCGAAGCCGCCCTGCGACTCCCGGTGCCCGGCGTGAAGGAGACCCCGCGCAGCACTTCGCCGAAGCCCGCGGAGCGGACGGTCGTGAAGCTCTCCGAGGAGCCGGGCGCGGTGGCGCCGAGGCGATCGGTGAGCGACACGAGCTTCTTCGGGTTCGCGCCCTGGTCGCCGTCGCCGCTGACGGTCGAGGTGATGCCCCAGATCGTGGCGGTCCCATCGGGGTTCACACGGCCGTCGATGTTGCGCAGGCCGTCTGTACCGGGTGTCCAAGGCAGGCCGGTGGCCGCGTTGTCGCCGGTCGGGTAGCCGGCGACGGTGTAGGGCTGGCCGAACTTCAGGCCCGTCTGCAGGGTGTAGGCCAGCTGCCACGATCCCGATGCGGCGTTGAAGACCCACTTCTGCAGCCCGCCGTGGTCGAGGCGGCCGCTTCGGTGTATTCGTTCTTGGTGGTCGAGTAGGTGGTTTCGCCGTTGTCCTCGTCGGCCACATAGAGGGTGTTGGCGTTCGCGAACCAGATGCCGAACGGGAACGCGCTCTTGGACTTCAAAGCGGTCGGGAAGCCCTTGAGGATGCACATGTTGTTGGGCTTCAGACCTTCGGTCTGGATGTCTTCGGGGTTGTAGGACCCCACCCACCAACGGGCAGCGACGATCCGCACGGGGCGCGACAGGTGCGCCATGCCCGGCAAAGACTCAAACCAGCCTGACCCCCCAACGGCAGGTCGACTCTTGCCAAGGCTCCAGCCGCACCAACCCCTCCCCACTCTGAAATGCATTCGGAGCACACGTCATCGGCTCCAGTGCCAAGCCGCGGCGCTGACGAGCGGGCGCAAGCGTGTCGGCGGTGAACACCTCGATGAAGGGGTAGGCCTCGTCCAACCAAAGCTCCAGGCGCGAGCCGTCGGGTCGAGACAGCTTTGCGACCGCCCGGCCGGAATGGTCACGGTCGAGGTCGGTGAAGGCTGAGTCGACGATCGTCCCGCCGAGCGGCCGCTCGCGGCGAAAATCGTATTCGCTGCCCTCCACCGGCTCGCGTCCACAGGGAAGCTGGCGCTCCTCATCGGTGAGGATGCGCGTGCGGGCCGGCAGCTCGAGCAGGCACTCGTCCACGAGGCCCGCGCCGGGCGAGAGGTAGGGGTGCTGACCCGTGCCATACGGACACGCTCGCTCGCCCACATTCACTGCGGTCGTCGTCACCGTCAGACCTGTGTTCGCGTCGAGCTCGTATGCGATCGAGACGTCCAATGCAAATGGATATCCCGGCGAGGGTTGCAGGCGTGTGCCCACAATCACGCGACTGGGCTCCCGCTCGAGCGCCCGCCACGAGCGCCAGCGCAAGAGACCGTGGATCGCATTGCGCTTGGCCGGCTCGCTCAGGTCCAGTTCGTAGTCGTTGCCATCGAAGCTGTAGCGGCCGTCCGCGAGCCGGTTGGGCCAGGGAATCAAGGGAGCGCCGTGGGCTCCGTCGCACATCTCCTCGACCGTGTAGGGCTGCAACACCGGCCGGTCGGCAACCGAGTACTCGCGCACACCGCCGCCAACCTCGACTATCACAGCCCGCTGCTCACCCGCCGCTATCTCGAACTGCTCGCCGGATGGCACAACCGTCATCGGGGAGTCTTCTCGCCGAGTGCACGCGTCCGGCAGGAATAGGCTTGCTGTGATCGACGTCGGTCCATATGGAAGGTCATGCCGCATGCGGCATGACCCCGGGCCGCACATGTGCGGCCCGGCCAGCCGGCGCGTGCGCCGGCTGGAACAGCAGAACTGAGCGAGGTGCCCACTATGTCCACAACTCCACCGCAAGCCACCGATGCCGTCGTGTGTCTCATCACAGCACCCCAGGGTAACGCTCAGGCAATTGCCGCGACCATCGTCGAGCGCGAGCTCGCGGCGTGCGTGAACATCCTCCCCTCGGTCCACTCCGTCTACAGGTGGGAGGGCAAGGTGGAGCAGGATGAGGAGGCATTGCTGGTGCTCAAGACCACACACGGGGCGCTCGCGCCGCTCGACAGCCTGCTTGGCAAGATCCATCCTTACGAGAACTTCGAGCTCGTGGCGCTCGATATCGTCGCGGGGAGTCAGCGCTATCTCGACTGGATCGGCAGCTCGGTCGGTTCGGCCCACACACGGCCAAGGCACGCATCGTGACCGTCCCACGCGCAGGCTCGGGAGGACCGGCGCGACGGATCGCCCGTCGGAACAGACGAGCGCGAACCGCGGAGACGGCGCCTTCTATGCTGGAGGCATGACGCGCCTGCTCGTAGCGGGCCGCGCCACATTCAAGGCGTTCGAAGTCCCCAACTACCGCCGCTACTTCGCCGGTCAGGCGATATCGCTGAGTGGCACGTGGATGCAGATGGCGGCGCAGGCGTGGCTCGTGCTCACACTCACCGGCTCTGCCGCCACGCTTGGGCTGATCGTCGCTCTACAGACGCTCCCGATCCTGTTGCTCGGCCCCTATGGGGGCGTGATCGCCGACCGCGTGGACAAGCGCCGCACGATGATCTTCCTGCAGGGCATGATGGGCTTGCAGGCGCTCGTGCTCGGGATTCTCACCGTCACAGGCGAGGTGAAGGTGTGGCAGATCGGGGCGCTCGCGGCGCTGCTCGGCGTGAACAACGCATTCGAGAACCCCGCGCGCCAGTCGTTCATGCTGGAGATGGTCGGCCCCGAGCACCTGCGCAACGCGGTGAGCCTCAACTCGGTGCTCGTCAACGTGGCGCGCACGATCGGACCGGCGGTCGCCGGGCTTCTGATCGCGACGGTCGGCGAGGGCGTCTGCTTCCTGGTCAACGCCGCCAGTTTCATCGCGGTGATCGTGTCTCTGTTGACGCTTGACCTCGTGACGATCCACCCCTCCCCGCCGGCGGTACGCGGACCCGGGCAATTGCGTGAGGGCTTGCGCTACATCCGGGGCAACCGCGAGCTGGCGATCCCGCTCTTGATGATGGCGCTCGTGGGCACGCTCGCCTACGAGTTCCAGGTCACCTTGCCTGTCATGGCTCGCCAGGGCTTGCACGTGGGCGCCACCGGCTATGGCTTCATGACGGCCGCGATGGGCGCCGGGGCGGTCGCAGGAGGCTTGCTGGTGGCCGCGGTCGGTCGTACCGGGCTGCGCCCCCTCGTCTTTGCGGCGGGCGCCTTCGGGGCGGTGATCATGCTCGCCGCGCTCGCCCCCACCCTCCCGGTCGAGCTGGCGGCCCTGGCGCTCGTGGGCTGGGCGAGCATCTCGTTCATGGCCACCGGCAACTCGACCTTGCAGCTTGGCGCGGACCCTTCGATGAGGGGTCGGGTGATGTCCCTGTGGTTCGTGGCCTTTCAAGGCTCCACGCCGATCGGCGGACCCTTCGTCGGCTGGGTGATGGCCAGAGCGGGTGCCCGCGCGGGCCTGGGAGTGGGCGCCATCACGTGCCTGCTCGTGGCGCTCATGGGCCTGCTCGCGTTGCGCGGCATCGCCCCATTCGCGCGCCGCGACGCCGCGCCGCGCCCGGCCGAGTCCTGAAGCGCTAGGAGCGGTCTTCGGCGAAGAAGCCGAGCAACAGTTCGGTGACCCGCTCGGGCGCGTCGTGCTGCACCCAGTGGGTCGCCTCGGGAATCGGCTCGAAGCGCACATCGGGCACCCACTCGGGTGCTGGGACCGCCAGCTCGCTGCCGAGATGACGGTCGCGCATACCCCAGATCACGAGTGTGGACGCCTCGATCGGCTTCATCTGGGAGAGCGTCTTGCGTGGAGAGCGGCGCAAGGCCGCACGGTAGTAGTTGATCATCCCGGTGAGCGCACCGGGCTGCGACCAGGCCTCGACGTAGCGCTCGAGATCCTCGTCGGTGAACGCGTCTTTCGAGTCGGAGCGCAACGAGCGCTTGGCGAAGGAGAAGTCGTCGCGCCCGATCAGGTACTCGGGCAGCTTGGGGATCTGGAAGAAGAACATGTACCAGCTCTTGCGCAGCTGCTTGAGGGTCCTGAAGCCTTCGAGCATGCGCGCCGTGTGCGGCACGTTGAGGATCGCCAGGCGGCGCACCACCTCGGGATGGGCCATCGCTACGGTGTAGGCCACGGCGGCGCCCCAATCGTGCCCGACCACATATGCCTGCTGCTCGCCAAAGCTGTGGATCAGCCCGGCGATGTCGTCCGCCAACAGCCCGGCGTCATATGAGCGCCAGCTCTGCGGGCGGTCGGAGAGGTCATAGCCGCGCATGTCGGGCGCCACGACGTGATATCCCGCCTGGGCCAGCGGAGCGATCTGGTGGCGCCAGGAGTACCAGAACTCGGGAAAGCCGTGGAGCAAGACCACGAGTGGACCCTCGCCCGCCTCGACGTAGTGCAGGCGGATGCCCCCACCGACATCCGCCCTACCGTGACTGAGCTGCGCCTCGATGGTACTCACAGGAACATCGTAGAGGGCGCCGTCCGGATTCGATGTCACCTTGTAGTGGTGCTCATGAACAGGGAGGATCGTTGTCCGTACTACCGATAGTCGTTGGGCTTGCCATCGGCGCCTTGGCAGGGGCCGCGGTGGCGCTGGCCATCGCCCGCTCCGGCAGCGAGCGCATGCGCGAGCAGCTCAATGCGATCTCCACGGACAGCCGCGAGCGGATGCGCGACGAAATGAAGTCGATCTCCGCCGATGTGCTCAAGCAGACCGGCGACTCGCTCGCCCAGAGGCTCGCCGACCAGCGCCGCGCCGAGGAGGAGCGCGCGGCCGGCGAGATGGCCAAGCGCGCCGAGGAGCTCAAGGGCCTTGTGGGCCCAGTCAACGAGAAGCTCGGCCGCGTCGAGAACGAGATCGGGCGCTTGGAGCGCGAGCGCAAGCAGGCCCAGGGCGAACTGGCGAGCATGGTACGCCAGCTGCACGAGGGCGTGGGCGGATTGCGCCAGGAGACCGGCAACCTCGTATCTGCCCTGAAGCGACCCAACACGCGCGGATCGTGGGGCGAGATCCAGTTGCGCAACGTGATCGAGATGGCCGGCATGATCGAGCACTGCGACTTCCTCGAGCAGAGCACCGTGCAATCCGAAGACGGTGCCTTGCGGCCCGACGTGCTCGTCAAGCTGCCGGGCGAGAAGGTGATCGTGGTCGACTCCAAGGTCCCGCTCGACGCTTACCTCGCCCACCTGGAGGCCCAGACCGAGGACGAGCGGGCCGTGCAGATGGCACGCCATGCGAGACAGACGCGCGAGCACATCACCAAGCTCGCCGCCAAGGGCTACCAACGCCAGTTCGAGGGCACACCCGACCTGGTGGTGATGTTCGTGCCCTCCGACGGCATCTACCAAGCGGCGCTTGCCGAGGATCCTGCCTTGATCGAGTATGGGGTCCACCAGCAGGTCCTGATGGCCACGCCCACAACCCTGATAGCGCTGCTGCGCGCAGTCCACTACGGATGGCGCCAGGAGCAAATCGCAGAGTCGGCGCGCCAGATCGCGGAGACGGGTCGCGAGCTGCACCGCAGGCTTGCGATCTTCGTGGACCCGCTCGCGAAGCTGGGGCGCCAGCTGAACTCGACGGTGGACGCTTACAACCAAGCCGCCCGCTCCTTCGATACCCGCTTGGCCCCGAAGGTGAGGGAGATCGCCGAACTGGGTGCATCCTCGGGACGCGAGGTGTCCGAGCCGCAGCCGATCGAGGCAAGCGCGCAGCCGCCAACGGTGAGACTCGAGCTTCCAGACGAGTTGGGGTCGGGTACTTCGGCGCTGGAGGACGCGCGTGAGGCGCCGGTGATCCACGCCCGGCACGGCCGGCCCGGCGAGGAAAGCCTCAGGGGGGAGTCTGGGCGCGAGCGGCGAGAGCCCTCTCCGGCCGGTGAGCTTCCACTGGTCTGAGCCGGTGGCGACGAGTTGCCGTCCCCAGGAGCACGAGGGCACACGCGACGGGCACGGTGGCAGGCAGCTGGTCCACCGCGAAGAAGAGGAAGTCGAAAGCCACGGCCAAACAGGCAGTCAGGATCGCCCCCGTGAGCTGGGGCGAGCGATCCATCGCGACCGCACCCTCACGGGAACCCCCGGTCGCGGGGGACAGGCAGGCGAGCAGCCCGCCGAGCACTCCCGCTACGAACAGGTCTCCGTAACCCATGACGGCCGAGCTGAAGACCTCGGACTGCAAGCGTGGCAGGCCGCCCACGGGATGGGCCACGTTGAGGGCGTTGTTCGGGGCCTGCAGGAGATCGGAGATCACGAGCGCCGAGTCGGCCGCAGCCATCGCCACGATCCCAAAGGCAAGCCAGCGCGCCGGTGTCACACCCGCGATCAGGGCGCCCAGGGTGACGCAGCTGAGCGCGGAGAGAACAACCGCCGCACTCTCGCCCGCCAGGCCACCGCGATCTGTCCAGGCCAGCGCGAACAGAGGCGCCACGAGCAGAGCCAGGATCGGCCTGCCCCCGTGCATCAGCCAGCCGAGCGCGAGCGCGGCCAGCAAAGGAACCGCGACGAGCGCGACATACGTGAGCGCCTCGGCGCTGGCATGTTCGGCAAGCGAGCCGACTGCCACGAAACCGACCACCGAGAGCGCGGGCACCAGCGCCCACAGGCGATTGTGCAGACGCTCCATCCACGCCGGAGACCAGGCTCGCGGTAGGCCCACCACGAGCCCCTGGCAGAGTGAGAGCACGCCGATGGAGAGCCAAAACGGAATCACCTAGTCAAAATAGACGCGAATGACTCGCTGGGACTGGACATGGGAGGACCGCTCCCAGAAAGCTCGTGCGCCAAGCGTGGAGCCCGACGCGCCAAGCGACCCGGACGCCCAGACGTCCACGGACGCCCTCACAGGCGGCGATTGGGGGCCGCGCGGAGGGCCACCTCAGACCTTTCGCCGACGCCGCGCCGGGGCCGCCACGGTGCTGATCGTGCTCTTGGCGATCTTGATCTCGGCACTCAGCTCACACAAAGGCTCCGCGTCCAAGCCATCCCCGCCGGCAAGGCGACGCGCGGCCACCCTCTCGCCCAGCCAGGCCGAAGACGCGGCGGCCGAGACCAAGCTCGAACAGAAGGCGATCGACTCAGTCTTGGCCTACACGCCGGCCGTGACGAGCGGGGGCTCGCGCGGCAACGAGGTGGCGCTCACCTTCGACGACGGGCCCGGCCCGTATACGCAGCAGCTGGTGGCGGAGCTGGACAGCCTGCACGTGCACGCGACCTTCTTCGCGATCGGCAACCAGGAGCAGTATTTCTCCGCCGGAACCGTCGCCGAGATCGACTCGGGCGATGTGATCGGCGATCACACCGAGACCCATCCGACGATGGCCAGCCTGTCTCCTCACGACCAGCACGAACAGCTCTTCGAACAGATGGTCCAGGTAGAGGTGCTCGGTGCCAAGCGGCCTCGCCTCTTCCGCCCACCCTATGGCTCGTTCAATGCCACCACCTTCCGCGAGCTCCACCACCTTCACCTGTTGATGATCCTGTGGTCGGTGGATACCGCCGACTACACCTTGCCGGGCACTCAAGCGATCGTGCAACGCGCGCTCGCCGGCGCCAAGCCTGGGGCGATCATCCTGATGCACGATGCGGGCGGCAACCGCTCGGAGACGATCGCGGCCTTGCCTGCGATCGTGAAGGGCCTGCGCGAGCGCGGACTACGTCCCGTTACCGTCCCGCAGCTACTGATGGACGATCCTCCGCCGCACGGACAGCCGATCCCGACCAGCCTGACCGGGGGTTGAGCGCAAGTAGGATTGGCAATGTGAGCTCGCCTGCGCTGAAGGCGCCGCCGATATTGCACCTCTCCGCATTGGTGGGCAGTCCGCTGCGAGACAGTGACGGGGAGCGATTGGGCAGAGTCGAGGACGTGATCGTGCGCCTCGGCGGGACCGGCTACCCCCCGATCACGGGCTTCCTGGTGAAGGTGGCCGGACGCACCTCATACCTGGGCGCCGACCGCGTGTCGGCGATCGACAACGGCGTGGTCTTGCGCAAGGCCAAGCTCGATCTGCGCCACTTCGAGCGCCGTGAGGAGGAGGTTTTGCTGGGGCGCGACGTGCTCGACCGCCAGTTGATCAATGTGGAGGGCGCCCGCCTCGTGCGCGCGAACGAGATCGAGCTGGCGGACATTGCCGGATCTTGGCGCGTGGTGGGCGTGGACACCGGTCCAAGGGGCGGCCTGCGCCGACTGCTGCCCAAGCCGCTCGGCCACCGCATCGCCACCGGCGACTTCCTGGACTGGGCGAGCGTGGAGCCGTTCGTGGGCCATGTGCCGACAGTGCGCCTGAGGGTCCCCCACCCCAAGCTCGCAAAGCTCCATCCCGCACAAATCGCTGACCTGGTGGAGGCCGCCTCGCGGCGCGAGGGCGAGGAGATAATCCAAGCGGTCGGCGAGGACGACCTCGAGCTCGAGGCGGACGTGTTCGAGGAGCTCGACGACCACCACCAGCGCGAGTTCCTGGAGGACCGCCCCGACGATCAAGTGGCGGAGATCCTCGGCCGCATGGCGCCCGACGATGCCGCCGACGTCGCCGGCGAGCTCGAGCAGGACCATCGCGAACGCGTGCTCGCCCTACTGCCGGTCAGCCACCGCGTCAAGGTGCGCGCCTTGCTCGGCTACGACCCGGCCGAGGCGGGCGGACTGATGAGCCCTGAGTTCGTGTCCCTGCGGCGCACCACCACCGCGGGTGAGGCGCTCGACGCGGTGCGCCTGTCGAAGATCTCACCCGAGCTGCTCACAGCGGTGTTCGTGTGTGCCCCCGAGGGCGCCTTGGAGGGAAGCGTTCCGCTGGCGACGCTCTTGCGCTCCGAGCCCGATCGCCGCCTGAAGGCGCTCGTGAAGCACGAGCTGCCCTCATTGCGCACGGATGCCTCTTTTGAAGAGGTGGCACGGGTGATGGCCGACTACAACCTTACGTGCGTGCCCGTGGTGGACGAGCGTGAGCACATGCTGGGAGTGGTAACGGTGGACGACGTGCTCGAGGCGATGCTCCCGCGTGGTTGGCGCCGTCGCTTCGGCCTGCTCGGCGAGGACTGACGCGGGACATCCACGCCTGCTTGCTCGACCACCGTGCACTCGAAGGCAGCTAAGCGCCCTCGAAACCGAGGCGCGCACCCGCGCGCGGCTCAGACAACTAGACTCTGCGCCGTGAACGGCCCCAGCAACCAGTTCGATGGCGGTCCGAGTACCGTCCGTCATTCGCCGCATCCGCTCGGCCACGCTTGGCCGGCCGCGGCTGCCTGCCCGGCTTAGCCCGCGCAGAGCCCGTCTGTTTACTCTGCTGGCCCTGCTCGGGCCGGGTCTGATCGCCGCCAACGCCGGCAACGACGCGGGGGGGATCGCCACCTACTCCTCCGTGGGTGCCAAGTACGGCTACCAGCTGTTGTGGGTGATGGTCCTGATCACCGTGTCGCTCGCGATCGTGCAAAAGCTCGCGGCACGCATGGGCGTCGTCACCGGCAAGGGCCTGGCCGAGCTGATCCGCGAGGAGTACGGGATCCGCTGGTCGGTGCTCGCGACAGCGGCCGTGTTGATCGCCAACATGGGCATCTGCATCTCGGACTTCGTCGGCGTGGGCGCCGCGCTCGGCCTGGCCGGCATCCCCGTGCAGATCTCTGTCCCGATCGCCGCGGTGGGCATCTGGGCGATCATCGTGCGCGGCTCCTACCGCTCGGCCGAGCGCACGTTCATCTGGCTGACGATCCCCTTCTTCGCTTATCCGGTCGCGGCGATCCTCGCCCATCCCCACTGGGGTGAAGTGGGCAAAGCGATCATCTCCCCGGAAATCCAGACGGGCTCCACCTATCTCCTGCTGGTGATAGCCACCGCCGGCACGACGATCACCCCCTATATGCAGCTCTACCTTCAGTCGGCTGTGGTGGAGCGTGGAGCGCGCGAGGAGGACCTCCCCCACGAGGAACGCGAGGCGGTGGCGGGCGCCATCTTCGCCAACCTGATCGCCGGCTTCATCATCATCGCCACCGGCGCCACGCTGTTCAAGCACGGCATCCACGAAATCAGCTCGGCTGCCGACGCCGCGCGCGCGCTCAGCCCGTTCGCCGGCTCCTACGCTGAGGTCCTGTTCGCGGTCGGCCTGCTCGGCGCGAGCCTACTGGCTTGCGCGATCCTGCCGATCGCTACCTCATATGTCGTCTCGGAGGCGCTCGGCTATGAGAAGGGCATCGGCCGCCGCCGCGAGGAGGCGCCCGTGTTCGTGTCCTTGATCACCGGCATGATCGTGATCGGCGCGCTCGTGGCGATGGTCCCTGGGGTGCCGGTGATCTCGCTGCTCGTCGGCGTACAGGTGGTCAATGGCCTGTTGCTGCCGATCAATCTGTTCTTCATCTGGCGCCTGTCCCGCTCGCGCAGGGTCATGGGCGAGCGGCGCAGCAAGGGCCTGCTGGACGGCGTGGCCGGGATCACGGTCGTGCTCACCTCGACCTTGTCCTTGATACTGGTCGGAGTAACGCTCAGCGGCATGTAACAGGCCTGCGTGGACACCTCCCCAGCAGTGGCTGGCTACTCGTTGCGCAAGCGCCAAGCCATGCGCGACTGCAAAGACCACAGCTCGATGAAGCCGGGCGAGGCGGTTTGCGAGAAGAGACCGCCGGATTCACCGAAGGAAGCGAGCGCTTGGTCGTAGACGGCATTGGGAGAGGAGCGCGTGACGACGCGCGCGTGGCCCTTGTAGAGCTTCATGCCGATCGTTCCCGTGACCTGGGCGTTGACGGACTCCATGTAGGCGTCGAGGTCGGCGCGCAAGGGCTCCCACCAGAGACCCGCGTAGACGAGGTAGGCCCATTGGCGGTCGAGCTGGGCCTTGAACTGGTTCTGGTGGATCGTGCAGACGAGCTTCTCGAGCTCCTGGTGAGCCGGCAGCAGGACGGCCGCAGCAGGGGCCTCGTAGATGTCGCGCACCTTCAGGCCGACGATGCGGTCCTCGATATGGTCGACGATGCCGACACCGTGGCGGGCCGCGATCGCGGCGACGCGTTCGAGCAACTCCACCAGGCCCAGGCGCTCTCCGTTCAATCCGACGGGCGTGCCGCGCTCGAACTCGATCTCCACGGTCTCGGCCTCATCCGGTGCAAGCTCGGGGCGACAGACGAGCTGGAAGACGTCGTCCTCGGGCGCGTGGTCGAGCTCCTCGATCCAGCGTCCCTCCGATGAGCGCCCCCAGAGGTTGTCGTCGATCGAGTAGGGCGCCACCTCGGTTCCACCCTTGACCGGGATGCCGTGCTCGCGTGCGTAGGCTATCTCCTCCTCGCGGCCCATCTGCCAGGAGCGCACTGGTGCGATCGTCTTCAGCTCCGGCGCGAGCGTGGCGACGGTGGCCTCGATGCGGACCTGGTCGTTGCCCTTGCCGGTGCAGCCGTGAGCGATCGTGTCGCAACCCGAGCGGCGCGCATAGTCGACCGCGAGCTTGGCGATCAAGGGGCGGCCCAGGGCAGTGAACAAGGGGTAGCCGCCGCCGTAGAGGGCATTGGCCTTGATCGCCGGCAGGACATACTCGCGGGCGAACTCCTCGCGGGCATCGACCACGTGGCATTCCAAGGCGCCAAGGCGCAAGGCCTTGGCGGCGATCACCTCGTAGTCCTCGCCGGGCTGCCCCAGGTTGACGGTGAGACAGACGACCTCGGCTTCATAGGAGTCTTGGATCCACTTGAGCATGACGCTCGTGTCCAGGCCGCCCGAGTAGAGCAAGAGCACGCGATGGACATCCTCCGGATGGGCCTCGTATGAAGCAGTTGGAGGCGGGAAGCTGTGCGGAGAGTCGGTCACGGCGCGGAACCTTACCCGGCCAAGGCCCTGCCGAGGCGGGCAAGGGCATCGCCGGTCTCCTCCGGTGAGACATTGAGCGGAGGGAGCAGGCGGATCGTCGTGGGCCCGGTCGCGTTGACGATCAGTCGCTGCTCGAGCAGGGCTCTTCCCACGACCTCGGGCGCGGGTAGATCGATCTCGCAGGCGAGCATCAGACCGCGTCCCCTGACTGCGATCACATGGGGCAGGTCGCAGAGGCCGTCACGCAAGACCGTGCCCGCCCCGCGCACATGCGCGAGCAGGTCCGGATCGGATGTGACATCGAAGGCAGCCAGGGCCGCCGCAGCGACTGTGGGGCCACCGGCGAACGTGGAGCCGTGGTCGCCGGGCTGGAAGACATCGGCCAGGCTCGGACCGGTGACGAGCGCGCCGATCGGCAATCCACCACCCAGGGCCTTGGCGGTGGTGAAGGCATCCGGGATGACACCGGTCTGCTCGTAGGCCCATAGCGTGCCGGTGCGCCCCATGCCGCACTGGACTTCATCGAACACGAGCGCGGCCCCCTGCTCGGTGCACGCCTCCCGCGCACACACGAGCAAATCTTCGGAGAGGACGTTGACGCCGGTCTCCCCCTGGATCGGCTCGAGCAGGACGGCAGCGGTGCGCTTGTCGATCGCCGCGGCCAGAGCGTCGGGCACCGGGGCGACCGCCTTGAAGCCGGGCACTAGCGGAGCGAACGGAGCCTGCTTTGACTCCTGGGGGGTTGCCGAGAGGGCGCCGTACGTGCGGCCGTGGAAGGCTTCGTGCACTACCACGATGTCCCCGCCCGGCTTGGCCTTGCGCGCAAGCTTGATCGCGGCCTCGTTGGCCTCGGCGCCAGAGTTGCAGAAGAAGACCTTGCCGCCGAGGCTCGACTGGGAGAGCCGCTCGGCCAGGCGCATGGCGGGCTCGGTATAGAAGAGGTTGCTCGTGTGCATCAAGGTCCCGGCCTGCTCGCGTATGGCCGCCACCACGCGCGGGTGGCAGTGGCCGAGTGAGGTAACCGAGATGCCGCACAGGAAGTCGAGGTACTCGTTGCCCTCCTCGTCCCACAAGTGGGAGCCCTCACCGCGCACAAACTCGACGGGCAGGCGCGCATAGGAGGGGATGACGTAGGCGCGCTCCAGATCCTGCAGGTCCGTGAGGCTCATACCACCGGCCCGGAGGCTTGGATCTTCGTGCCGATCCCCGCGTCGGTGAACAGCTCGAGCAGAAGCGAATGGGTAATCCGCCCGTCGACGATGTGGGCAGAGTTGACGCCCCCGTTGATCGCCTCTACGCAGGCAGCGAGCTTTGGGCGCATGCCGCCCTGAAGCTCGGGGAGGCGCGCCTCGACCTCGGCGGCGCTCGCCTGGCCGATCAATGACCCGGAATCCGCCGCATCGGCAAGCCAGCCGGAGACATCGGTGAGGAACACGATCTTGTAGGCGCCGAGCGCGCCGGCAACGGCTCCGGCGGCCTCGTCGGCGTTGACGTTGTAGGAGTTTCCCTCGCGGTCGGCTCCGACTGAGGCAATCACCGGTATGTAGTCGAGCGCGACGTGGTGGAGCACGTCGACGTTGACGCGCTCGATCGAGCCCACGAGGCCGATGTCCTCGCCGGCGGGGCCCTCGCGGCGCGCGACCCTGAAGAGCGAGCCGTCGTCTCCGCAGAGCCCCACGGCGGGCTGGCCGTGGCGCCCGAGGCGCAGCACGATTTCCTTGTTGACCTTGCCGACCAGGACCATCTTGGCGATCTCCACGGTGGCGGGATCGGACACGCGCAGGCCGCCTACGAACTGCACCGGCAGGCCGAGGCGCTCCATATAGGAGGTTATGTCGGGGCCGCCGCCGTGTACCACGATCGGGTTGAGCCCGACGTACTTGAGCAGGACGACGTCGCGCGCGAACTCCTCGCGCAGCGCAGCGTCCTCCATCGCGGCCCCGCCGTACTTGATGACGACTGTCTTGCCATGGAACTCCCTGATGTAGGGAAGCGCCTCGAGAAGCGTGGCTACGTCGCGCATAGGTGTCCCCTTACGTGGTGTACTCGGAATTGATGCGGACGTAGTCATAGGACAAGTCTGAGAAGAAGACCTCCGTCTCGGCCTGGATCGCTTCCCGTCCACCCAGCGTGATCTCGTAGTCGACCTCCGCGCGCTCGAGCGCAGGCCTGAGCTTGGCCTCGAGCTCGTCGTCGCCAAGCACGGCAGCTCCGGCCGAGCAGACTTGGACACCCTCGATCGAGATGTCCAGCGGCAGGTGCCCCCCATCGAGGCCGCCGCCGCCGAGCGCGCCCCCGATGGCCTGCACGATCCTGCCCCAGTTGGGGTCACCGCCATATAGGGCGGCCTTCACCAACGGAGAGTTGGCCACCGCTCTGGCGGCCGTCTCGACCCGGCCCTGATCGCCGCCGCGCACGACCGCGCGTGCGATCCGCTTGGCCCCCTCGCCGTCGGCCACCATCAGGATGGCCAGCTGGCGCATCAGCGCGTCCAGGGCCTCGCCGAGCCGCAGCTCGTCCTCGCTCTCCGGGACGACCTCCACCCCGCTCTCGCCCGAGCAGATCAAAGCGGCGGTGTCGTTGGTCGAGAGCTGCCCGTCGACCGAGCAGCGGTCGAACGAGCGCTTCAGGCAAACCGATAGCAGCAGCTCCGCTGTCTCGGGAGCAAGCTTGGCGTCGGTCTCCACGAAGCAGAACATCGTCGCGAAGCGCGGGGAGATCATCCCGGCGCCCTTGCATTGCGCACTGAGACGGATCGAGCCGGAGGGCAGCTCGACCTCGAGGTTCGCGCGCTTCTCAAACGCGTCGGTCGTCTGGATCGCCTGCTGGAAGCCTACGTCGCCGTCAGGGCTGAGCTTGCGCTGAGCCTCGAGCGTTCCGCTCAATACCTTCTCGACCGGGAGGTAGTCGCTGATCCCGCCGGTCGAGCCGAGCAGTACCTCGTGTGGCTGCACACCCACGGCCATCGCCGCTGCGCCCTGGGTCTTGGCCGCGTCTTCCATCCCGCGTTTCCCTGTGGCCGCATTGGCGCAACCCGAGTTGGCGAGGATCGCGCGCAGGGCAGCCAGCGAGCAGCGTTCGCGACTGAGCATCACAGGAGCAGCCGGAGCGCCGGTGTCGGCAAAGCGCGCGGCGCTCACCGGACTCGGCGCGTCGCATACGAGCAGACCCAGGTCGGGGTTGCCCGAGGGCTTGATCCCGCAGGCGACACCGGCGGCCCTGAAGCCTCTCGGCAGTCCAGCCTGGGGACCGAGGTCGTCCACGTGCGCCGGCTTCTCCACCCAGCGCGAATGAAAGAACGGCTGCGGCGGTCCAGCCGCCGCCCGGTCGCCCCACACGTCTCTGCCGGCGCTCACTAGAGGCCTTCTGTCTCGGGGAGGCCGAACATCAAATTGAGGTTCTGGATCGCCTGCGAGGAGGTCCCCTTCCACAGGTTGTCGATCGCCGAGAGCACCACGACCTTGCCGGTGTGGGCGCTGAGGGCGACGTGCAACCTGCAGATGTTGGTTTCGCGCACGTCGCGTACCTCGGCCGGTTTGGCGCTGAGCTCCACGAAAGGCTCGCCTGCGTAGGCATCCTCGTACATCACGTCGAGCTCGTCCTGCTCGAGCGGACGGGTGGGCGTCACGTAGCAGTTGACGAGCTCGCCCTGGTCGAGCGGAACGAGGTGCGGGGTGAACTGCACCCTGAGGTCGGGGTGGGAGGGATCCAGATCGTCCAATTGCTGCTCGATCTCGGGCGTGTGGCGGTGGTGGACGATGTTGTAGGGCAGGATGTTCTCGCCGCTGTTGGAGAAGTGGGTCTGCCAGGTGGCGGAGCGACCCGCGCCGGAGAGCCCTTGCTTGGCGTCGATCACGAGATCCGCGATCAGCTCGGCGCGAGCGAGCGGGGCGAGCGCGAGCAGGGAGGCGGTCGGGTAGCAGCCGGGGGTGGCGACCAGCTCGGCGCCGCGCAGCGCCTCGCGGTGCAGCTCGGGCAAGCCGTACACGGCCCCCTCGAGCAGCTCTGGATGCGGGTGCGGCCCATACCACCGCTCATAGGTGGCAAGCTCACGCAGGCGAAAATCGGCGGACAGGTCGCACACGCGCACGCCCTTGGCGCGTAGCGCGGCCACAACCGGCGCGGAGGCTGCGTGTGGGTAAGCGACGATCGCGCCGTCGACGTCTCCGTGGCGGTCGAGGTCCAACTCCTCCAGCTCCAGGGGCACGCGGTAGCGTGGGTAGAGATCGTCCAGGCGGCGTCCCACCTCCGAGCGCCCCGTGACGGCCACGAGATCAAAGCGCGGATGGCGCCAGCTCAGGTGCGCGGCAAGCGCGCCCGCGAAGCCGGTCGCCCCGGCGACAAGTAGCTTAGGCACGCAGCTCACCTCCCAGCTCGCCGAGGGCAGCGACGATTCGTGTGCGCACAGGCGCCACGTCCTCGTCGGTGAGCGTGCGATCGGGCGCTCTGAACGCGAGCGACAGCGCCAGAGAGCGCTTGCCCTCGCCGACCTGGGGGCCGCTGTACACGTCGAACACGCCCACCTCGTCGAGCAGCTGGCTCGCGGCTTGGCGCACCGTCTCGAGCACCTGGCCCGCAGGGACATCCTCAGGCAGGACAACCGCCAAGTCTTGGCGCAAGACTGGGTAGGAGATCACATCGCGATAGGCATGCTCGCCATCAGCCATCGCAAGCAGAGGATCGAGCTCCAGCTCCATCACTGCCGCTCCCTCGATGCCCCACTCGCGTGCCACGAGCGGGTGCAGCTCGCCCAGCCAGCCGAGCTGTCTGCCATCGGCCACCACAGCGGCCGAACGGCCGGGGTGTAGGAACGGCTGGGACCCCGGACGGCACTCGAGCTGTACGCGCAGCGCCTCACCGAGCGCTTCGAGCTCGCCCTTCACGGCAAATAGATCCGCCTTGGGCGGGTCGGACGCACCCCATGTGGGCGGCTCGAGACGACCGCTGAGCAGTACCCCGAGCGCGGAGTGCTCGCGTATTCCCGTCCCCTTGGCGTTGGCCGCCGGCTCGCCATCCTGCACGAACGACGATCCCATCTCGAACAGGCGTACGTCGACCGTCCCGCGTGCTGAGTTGTGGGCGGCCACGTCGAGCAGCGAGCCGAGCAAGGTCGTGCGCAGCAGCGACTGGTCCTCCGACAGCGGGTTCTCGAGCACAGGGGCGCGCCGGCGCGGATCCTGCTCGGGCAAGCGCAGGCGGTCGTGCAGGGTGGGGGCCGTGAACGTCCAGCCCACCGTCTCGTACAGGCCCCTGCCCACAAGCGCGTCGGCTGCACGTCGGCGCAGGCGCTGGGTTGGCGAGAGGCGGCCGTAGGCACCCCGGCGCGCAGGCAGAGTCGCAGGCAGCTCGCCGAGCCCGTGGATGCGCGTCACCTCCTCGATCAGGTCGGCCTCGCGCGTGACGTCGTTGCGGCGTACTGCCGGCACAGTGACTTCCAGCCCCGGCTCCCGCAGTGGCCCATCGCCTTCGTGGAGCCCCCGCGCGCCTGAGGACGAGGCATCCTCTTCGCTCCAAGACCCTCCGATCTCGGTGACACCGAAGTCGAGCGCCCTCAGGATCTCGGCCTGGCGGGTACGCGACACGGGCATTCCCAGGATCGCCTCTACCTTGCGCTCGCGCAAGGGGATCTTTTGCGCAGACGCCGGCTTCCACGCAAGATCGATCGTGCCCGGCACGAGCTTCGCGCCGCACACTTCGATCATGAGGCGCGTAGCCACAGCCTGAGCGTGCATGCACTGCTCGGGAGCCAGGCCCTTCTCGAAGCGCCCTGAAGCCTCGCTGCGCAGCCCCAGCGCCCACGAGGTTCTGTGGATGTTGGGCCCGTCCCAGCAGGCCACCTCCATCAGCACCCTGCTCGTGTCTGCCCTCACCTCCGAGCGCTCGCCCCCCATGATCCCGGCGATCGAAGTGGGACCCTCGGCGTCCTCGATCACCACCATCTCGCCGTCGAGGCTCCTCACCTGCCCGTCGAGCGTTCTCACCTGCTCTTCCTCGAGCGCTCTGCGAACCGTCAGACGCCCACCGGCCACGCGATCGAGGTCGAAGGCGTGCAGCGGCTGACCGGTCAACAGCATCGCGTAATTGGTTATGTCAACCACATTGTTGATCGGCCGCTGCCCGGCTGCGCTCAGGCGAGCCTTCAGCCATGGTGGTGAGGGTGCGATCTTCACGTCCTCGAAGGCCCGCGCTGTGAAGCGCTGGCAAAGGTCGGGGCACTCCACCGATATCTCCACATCGGTCTGCTCCGTGCCCACATCGGTCCGCCCCAGGCGCGCGTGCAGGACGCCCTCTTCGGAGACTCCCAAGCCCCCCTCCCCGCCAGAATCCTCAGCCCACGGCTCGGGCGTGAGCGGGGCGCCGGTGGCAGCGTGCAGCTCGCGCGCCACGCCGTACACACCCAGGCAGTCTGGCCGGTTAGGGGTGATCTCGAGCTCGAGCACGTCGGTGCAGATCCCCAGAACGTCCTCCAGCGGCGCGCCGGGGGGCAGTTCGGCGTCCACGACCATCTCGTCGAGCACCATGATCCCTACGTGGTCGTCATCGATCTCGAGCTCGTCCGCGGCGAGAATCATGCCGTTCGAGGGAACCCCTCTGAGCTTGGCAGCCTTTATCCTCGTCCCGTCGGGCATCACCGCCCCGGGCAAGGCCACCGCCACCGTCTGGCCAGCAGCGACGTTCGCCGCCCCGCACACGATCCCAGCTGGGGTCTGCTCGCCGATCTCCACCTCGCACACCTTCAGCCTGTCGGCTTTCGGGTGAGGCTCGACCGATAGGACCCGCCCTACAACGAAGCGCTCGGGCGAAGACACGCCATGGCGGAGGATCGTCTCCACCTTCGTGCCGGTCATCGTCAAGCGCTCCTCGATCGCAGCGGTATCGAGCGCCGGAGAGCAGTACTCCCGCAGCCAGTTCAAGGGCACCTTCATCCGAACTGCTCCAAGAACCTGACGTCATTTTCGTAGTACAGGCGCAGGTCTGGGATGCCGTGCTTGAGCATCGCGATCCGCTCAACACCCATCCCCCACGCGTACCCCTGCACCTTCTCGGGGTCATAGCCCGGAGCGTTGCGCTCGGTAGTCGGCACATATGAGTACACGTTCGGATCGACCTCGCCCGCACCAAGCACCTCGAGCCACCCCTCGCCCTTGCACAGCGGACAGCGCGAGCCATCCCCCATGAAGCCTTTGCCGGAGCAGTGGAAGCAGGACACGTCAACCTCCACACTCGGCTCGGTAAAGGGAAAGAAGTGGGGGCGCAAGCGCACGTCGCGCTCATCGCCGAACACGGTCTTCGCAAACGCCAGGAGCGTGCCCTTGAGGTCGGCGAGCGTGATGTCCTCGTCGACCGCCAACCCCTCGACCTGATGGAATTGAGGCGTGTGGGTAGCGTCGCTGTCGGGCCTATACACGCGGCCTGGGATCACCACATACAGAGGCGGTGGATGTGCCTCCATTGCTCTGATCTGCATCGGCGAAGTGTGCGTGCGCAGCACCAGGTCCCCTGGCGCGCCGAGCCTCGAGCCGCCATCGGCATCTGACGAGCCGGTGCCCGGGGCAAGCCCACCGGCATCGCCGACGGCGGAACGGCGCACGTAGAACGTGTCTGTCCTCGCACGCGCTGGGTGTGTCGGGGAATGGTTGAGGGCATCGAAGTTGTAGTGCACCGTCTCCACCTCCTGCCCTTCGAGCACGGTGAAGCCCAAGCCGAGGAAGATGTCCTCCAGTTCGCGCATCGTGGCGCTCAGAACGTGCAGCCTGCCCACGGGCTGGGCGGGTGTGCCGGGCAGCGTCACGTCCACCGTGTCGGCCGCCAGCCGCTCGTCCAGCTCGCTTGCGTCGAGCATCGCCGCGCGTACCTCGATCGATTGCTCCAAGGCCCGCCTGGCCTCGTTGGCGGCTTTGCCCACCGCGCCGCGCTGCTCGGGCGCGAGCGTGGCGACCGAGCGCAACATTTGGGGAAGCTCTGCCTTGCGCCCCAGATAGCGCACCCGCAGCTGCTCGACCGCCTCGCTGCTGGTGGCGCCCTCGATCTCCCGTTGCGCCTGAGCGCGCAGCTCTTCGATCCGCTCGATCATGACTTCGGGACCCTAGAGGGTGGCGCAGCCGGCCGCAGGCCGGGGAGCCGGGCCCCTCTATCGGTCAATCGAGTCGAGGCGCGTGTCATCTCGTACAGAGCCACCGTCGCGGCCATCGCGGCGTTGAGCGACTCGGAGACGATCGGGATGTGCCCGACACGCTCGCATGACTGCACGAGCTCCGCGGGGAGCCCTTCCCGCTCGGCGCCGACCAGCAGCGTGAGCGCGCGGGTGGGCGCTTCGCTTGGGGATGCCCCGCGCGCGGGTGTGCGCACCGGGGGCAGGTCATTCGCGATGTCCTCACCCACTTGCCAGAGCGGCTCGCCGGCACCCGCCACGAGCGCGCAGCGCTGACCGGGTAGCTCGCTCACCTCGCTCACGCGCGCGAGCGCGACCGCGAAGACCGCACCCATGCTCGCACGCACCGCCTTCGGCGAGTGGGGATCGGCGCAGCCCGGCCCCAAGGCCACCGAGGACGCGCCGAAGGCAAGCGCACTGCGCAACACCGTGCCCACGTTGCCGGGATCGGCCACGCCGTGCAGATAGACACACAAGGGGCCCACCGGCTCGCCGAAGCGCTGCTCGTACACACCGATCGCGCGTGTACCCGAGCCGAGCGCGGACACACTCGCAAGCGCGCCCTGATCGACGTCCTCAAAGCCGGCGCCGCCGATTGCGGTTCCGGCCAGGCGGTATCCCTGTACAGCCGGCCTACCGGCTGCCATCGCAGCAGCCACCAAGTCCTCGCCCTCGGCCAGGAACAAGCCGCTGCGCTCGCGCTCGCGCCTGCGATGCAGCTTGCGCAGTTCCTTCAGTCGTTGGTTGTGAGTGGAGGTGATCACGATTGCTTTGGGCTGGGCTCTCGGGTGGGCTTTGGATCTTGGCGCTTGCTTGGGACGGTTTTCCTCAGAAGGCAAAAAAAAGGCGCCGGTCCCGAAGGAGCAGCGCCCGAGAGGTTCGATGCCGGTTGCCGCTCAGGCAGCCGACGCCTCGCGGGCGGTCTCGGCAAAACGTCGGAATGTGTCAGCGTCGCGTACAGCGATGTCAGCCAGGACCTTACGATCCAGCTCCACACCGGCGAGCGTCAGGCCGTGCATGAACTGCGAGTAGCTCATCCCGTTCTGGCGAGCGGCGGCATTGATGCGCGTGATCCAAAGCCTGCGGAAGTCACGCTTGCGGTTGCGCCTGTCCCTGTAGGCATACGCATCCGCCTTCATGAGCGCCTCCTTGGCGCGCTTGTAGTTGGAGTGCGCTTCGCCCCTGAAGCCCTTCGTCAGCTCGAGTGTCGCCCTGCGCTTCTTGCGCGCGTGAACTGACCGCTTGACCCTGGTCATTTGCCGACCCCCAGGAGCTTCTTTACGCGCGGCACGTCATGATCGGAGAGCATCACGGGATGGGCCAGCGTGCGCTTGCGCTTGGGCGACTTCTTCTCGAGGATGTGACTGGAGAAGGCGTGCCTGGCCCGCACCTTGCCGGAGCCGGTTACCTTGAAGCGCTTCTTCGCGCCGCTGTGGGTCTTCATCTTGGGCATGGGAATCGAAGATCGAGGATCCCGGCTCAGCGGCCTGAGGTCGCCTGCGCCACCCTCGTAGCGATGATTATGACACGGCGCCGTCAGAGGCGCCGTTCTGGCTCTCGGCGCCCAGCGAGGCTCCGTCGACGGCGGCCTCGGCGGTCGCCTCTGAAGCTCCGTCGGCCGAAGCCTCGGCGGTCCCCTCTGAAGCTCTCTCGGCCGAAGCCTCGACAGTCGCCTCTGAAGCTCCGTCAGCGGCGGCCGCGACGGTTGTCACGGCAGCTCCGTCACTGATATCGGCCGCGTCGGTCCCGTCAGCCTTACCCGCGAGGACGGCCTTTGAGGGTGCCAGCATCATCGTCATGTTGCGCCCGTCCTGAGTCGGGCGCTGCTCGACTACGCCCAGGGTGGCCAGCTCCTCTGCGAGGCGGTCGAGGATCATCACTCCACGCTCGGGGTGCGTGACCTCACGCCCGCGGAACATGATCGTGATCTTGACCTTGTCCTTGTGACGCAAGAAGCGCTCCACATGATGCTTCTTGGTGTCGTAGTCGTGCTGGGCGATCTTCGGCCTGAACTTGATCTCGCGCACGGTTATCTGCTGCTGGTGCTTGCGCGCCTGCTTGACCTTCTGGGCCTGCTCGTACTTGTACTTGGAGTAGTCGAGCACGCGGCAAACCGGCGGTTTTGCCTCGGGGGCCACCTCAACCAGGTCAAGATCGCGTTCTTGGGCGAACTTGAGCGCGTCGGGCGTCTTCATCATCCCAACCTGATTGCTCTCGTCGTCGATCACCCGCACCTCGGGCACGCGAATGCGCTCGTTGATCCTCGTGAGGTCCCGCTCGGGGGGCCGGCGGTCGAACCTGCGTGGAACGGCCACTAGCTTTGGGGGTTGCGCCTCAAGCCGAAGCTAAGCGCTGCGCCGTGAATGGATTCCGAGCCTCAAGGCGGCCGAGTATAGCGGTCCCGAGGCCGTCCGCAAAGACTTTTGAAGCGCGTCGCATTCGACTGTTCCCAGCCAAATGCTCGAGCGCCGACGCGTGCGGCTCGCTCTCAAGCGGCGATCTTGCGCTCTCAAGTGACCGGCTCGCGCTTGCCGCGTGCATCCAGCTCACCCATAAGGGCCTCGATCAACTCGCCCACCACGACGCTGCCAAGGTCACCGCTGGCGCTCCTCTCCGCTCCGCCTTGCGCTCCGGATCCGGCGCCGCGCCGGCGCAGCGACACGGTGTCACTCGCGGCCTCGCGATCGCCCACGACGAGCATGTTGGGGATCTTGCGCAGCTCGGCATCTCTGATCTTGCGTCCCACCGACTCGCCGCGGCCGTCCAGCTCGACGCGCAGGCCGGCGGCGCGCAGGCGCTCGCGCACGCCCTCGGCGTACTCCCCCAGACGGTCGGAGATCGGCAGCACGATCGCCTGCACAGGAGCCAACCACAACGGGAACTCTCCACCGTAATGCTCGATCATGATGCCGATGAAGCGCTCGTAGGAGCCGAACAGCGCCCTGTGGATCATCACCGGGCGGTGCTCGGCGTTGTCGGCTCCCGTGTAGGCGAGCTCGAAGCGCGCGGGCATGTTGTAGTCGAGCTGCACCGTCCCCAGCTGCCAGGAGCGTCCCAGCGAATCGGTCATGTGCATGTCGATCTTCGGGCCGTAGAAGGCGCCGTCGCCTGGATTGAGCTCGTACTCGAGCCCTTGGGAGTCGAGCGCATCGGTCAGCGCCTGCTCGGCGCGATCCCACAGCTCGTCGTCTCCGACTCGTTGCTCGGGTCTCGTGGAGAGCTCCAGGCGCACATCGAAGTCGAACAGGCGGTAGGTGGCAAACGCGAACTCCAAGCATCCCGCCACCTCCTCCTGGACCTGCTCCTCGGTACAGAAGATGTGGGCATCATCCTGGGCGAAGTGCCTGGCGCGCAGCAAGCCGTGCAGCACACCTGAGGCCTCGTTGCGGTGCAAGAGCCCTGGCTCTGAGTAGCGCACGGGAAGGTCCCGGTATGAGTGCCGTGAGCTGTTGAACAAATGGGCGTGGCCGGGGCAGTTCATCGGCTTGACCCCCATCTCGCGCTCCTCCACCTGCACGGTGAACATGTTCTCCTTGTACTTGCCCCAGTGCCCTGAGGTCTTCCACAGCTCGGCGTCGTAGATGAGCGGAGTCTTCACCTCTGAATAGCCTCGCTCGGCACCCATCTCGCGCGAGAGGGTCACAAGCGCGTTATACATACCCGTCCCCGCCGGCAACCAGAAGGCAGCGCCGGGCGAGACGTCTGAGAAATGAAACAAGCCCAGTTCCCGTCCCAGCTTGCGGTGGTCGCGCAATGCAGCTTGTTCGAGGCGCTCGAGATACTCCTGTAGCTGTGCCTTCGTATGAAAAGCGGTCCCATAGATGCGGGTGAGCATCGTGCGTGTGGAGTCACCGCGCCAGTAGGCGCCGGCCACGGACTGCAACTTGAAGGCGCCCACTGTCTTGGTGGTGGGCGCGTGCGGACCCCGGCACAGGTCGGTGAACGGGCCGTTGGTGTAAAGCGAGACAGTCTCGAGCGGCTCCCCGGCCGGCGCTGCCTTGACGAGATCGTCGATCAGCTCGACCTTGTAGTCCTGGCGCTCGGCCACGAAGCGCTCTCGCGCCTTTTGTACCGATACGTCCTCGCGCACGAACTGCTCTGCCGCCTTCACATGCTCGGCCATCTTCTGTTCGATCGCCGGGAAGTCGGCCTCTGAGATGGAGACGCCGGGTGGAAACTCAAAGTCGTAGTAGAAACCGTTATCGATTGCCGGGCCTATCGAGATCTTCACCCCGGGCCACATTTCCATCACCGCGCTCGCCAGCACGTGAGCCGCGTCGTGGCGAATCAGCGCCAACGAGGGCTCACCGCTCTTGGCCGTAAGGACCGCAATCTGCGCCCCATCGGAAAGCGGCCGTGCGAGATCGCGCACCTCGGGGGGACCGATCTCACGCTCGGGGTGGCTCTGCTCGATTGCCAGCGCCGCTTTGGCCAGGCCCGGACCGATGGCAGCCGCGGCGTCTGCGCCGGTCGCACCGTCGGCAAGCTCGAGCGCCTTGCCGTCTGGAAGTCTCACGCTGATCGACATCGCCAATGGAGGCTACCGGCCCGGCTGCCGGCCCACCTATGCGAGCACATGCCGGCGGAAGCCGCGCAGGCCTGGGCCCAGGACACCGCGCAGAAGCAGACAACCTGTGGCATCACCTCGATCGGGTGATCGGCGAAGGACGCTCTTGCCGGGTCGCATCCTCGATCGATCTTAGGGCACCCTAACTCTTGTGATAGCTTGCGCGGGGTGTAATCCCGACCGATGCAATCGGATATCGCCGAGAATGGGCTTGTGCGAAGTCGGGCCGCAAGCCATGGAGGACGCCAGTAAATGCATCCCATCAAGCTCTCGATCACTGCCGTAGCCACCGCGGCAGCAACGTTGCCGCTGGTGGCATGCGGTGGATCAACGTCAGTCACTGCATCCTCGCCAGCAACTGCGCCCGGGGGCTCACTCGCTGGACAGTCGATCACGCTTTACAGCGGCCAGCACGAACAGACGACGGCGTTGCTCGTTGTGGCCTTCGAAAAGCACACCGGCGTGAAAGTGAAGGTGCGTCCCGGCGATGAGGCCGAACTGGCCAACCAGATCATGCAGGAGGGCTCGAACTCGCCCGCGGACGTCTTCTACACCGAGAACACGCCGGCACTTGAACATCTGCGCGAGCAAAACCTGCTGGCACCCATCGACGCAACGACACTCGCAGCCGTCCCGGCTCGCTACAACTCCGCCCAAGGGGACTGGGTCGGCGTCTCAGCGCGGGTATCGGTGCTCGTCTACAACACCCAGCAGGTCTCGCGCTCCAGCCTCCCCAGCTCGATTCTCACGCTCGCAGAACCGAAGTGGAAGGGCAAGCTCGGCATCGCGCCGTCGGAGACCGATTTCCAGCCGCTGATCACGTCGATCACCAGGTTCGACGGCAGTGCGGCCGCCGAAAGATGGCTTGCGGGCATGAAGGCGAACGGCAAGATCTACCCCAACAACGAGGCCGTCGTCACCCAGGTCAACAACGGCGAGAGCGCAATTGGCTTGATCAACCACTACTACTGGTATCGCCTCCGTGACGAGGTCGGCCAGAAAGGCCTGCACTCGGCACTGGCCTATTACGCAGCACACGACCCCGGCGATCTGCTCAATGTGTCCGGCGCAGCCGTGCTGAGGTCAAGCTCCCATCAAGCGGCAGCGCAGGCCTTCGTGGCGTTTCTCGTCAGCGCCGAAGGCCAGGAGGTGCTCGCCCACAGCCACAGCTACGAGTACCCCCTACGCCTCGGTGTCGCCCCCGCGAAGGGATTGCGGGCATTCACTGCGCTCCAACCGGCGCCGATCACGCTCGCCGAACTGGGCGATGGCTCGGCTCCCCTGGAACTCGAGCAGAAGCTCGGGTTGCTATAGCGCCTTGGCAGGATGAGCACACTCGCCTCCCCCACCCCACATGCGACCCCCCGCTGGCAGCGCGTGTGGGCAGGGCGAAGGCACCTGCCACTCGCCACAGCCCTCGGTGCGGCGCTGGTGGGCGCGCTCGTACTGCTGCCGCTCGTGTTCCTGGTGGTCGAGGCCCAGCAATCGGGCTGGGAGGAGGTCGAACGGCTCCTATTCCGCCATAACACCGCCGTGCTGCTGTGGAACACGCTGCGCTTGGTTGCGGCAAGCGCCTCTCTCTGCCTGGTGATCGGAGTGGCGGCAGCATGGTGCGTGGAGCGCACCGCGATTCCGGGACGACGGCTGTGGGCAGTGGCGCTGGTGCTGCCACTGGGAATCCCCGACTTCGTCGTCGGCTTCGGCTGGGTCTCGATCGACCACGGCCTGCACGGATACCTGGCGGCGGTGATGATCATGACCTTGTCGCTGTACCCGCTCGTGTTCCTACCGGCAATGGCGGGGTTGGCAGGCGTGGACCCGGCACTCGAGGAGGTGGCGCGCAGCCTGGGAATGGGCCCTTGGAAGGTGTTCTTCAAGGTGACGCTGCGCCAGATGCTCCCTGCGGTTCTAGGCGGCTGCCTACTGGTCACGCTCGGGCTGCTGGCCGAGTACGGAGCGTTTGAGATCCTCCAGTACCAGACGTTCACCGTAGCTATCTTCACCGAGTTCAAGCTCGGATTCGACACGGCAGCGGCCTGCGCCCTATCGCTCGTGCTCGTCGCGCTCGGCGTCGCGGCGCTCGTGGGCGAGCTCGCGCTGGTGGGGGGTGGACAGCTCGCGCGCATCGGCGCGGGTGCACGACGCAACGCGCCGAAGGTGAGACTGGGCGCGTTGACGGTTCCCGTTCTGATCGGTCTGCTCGCACTTGTGGTCCTGGCGCTCGGGGTGCCGATCGGCGCGCTGGCCTACTGGTCGATCCGGGGTGGCTCCACGACGCTGCCCTCGGCCTCGATCCTCACCGACGCGGCCCATACCGCCGAGCTCAGCGCCGCGGCCGGCGCGCTCTCAACGGTCCTGGCAGTCCCGGTGACGGTGGCGGCGATGCGCCACCGCAATCGCATCTCAACCACGATCGAGCGCCTGGCGCTGCTGCCACAGGCGCTTCCCGGGCTGGTCGTCGCGCTCGGGCTCGTTTCCTTCTCGGTTCGCTACGCCCTGCCCCTCTATCAGAGCGCCCTGGAGCTGGTCGTGGCGTACGCGATCCTGTTCCTGCCACTGGCGCTCGTCGGCGTGCGAGCGGCGCTGGCGCTCGCGCCGGTGCACCTCGAGGAGGTCGCCCGCTCACTTGGCCGTCGCCCTGTGTCGGTGTGGCTGACAGTCACGCTCCCGCTGATCGCTCCGGGGCTCGGGGTGGCATTTCTGCTGGTATTCATCTCCTCATGCACTGAGTTGACGGCAACGCTCCTGCTGAGGCCAACCGGCATCAACACGCTCGCCACGCAATTCTGGGTATACACAAGCGACTTCGCATACGGCGCCGCGGCGCCGTATGCGGCGCTGATCGTCGCGATCTCAGCCGTCCCCGCCTATCTGCTCAGTCGCCGTATGGCGGGACTTTCCAGAAGAATGCAATCGTGAACCCGACAGACGCACTGGAAGTTAGGGATCTGTGGAAGGGCTATGCCGCCACAGAGGTGCTGCGCAGCGTCGACCTCTATGTGCCGCACGGATCGCTGAGCGCCGTGCTTGGATTGTCGGGATGTGGCAAGACAACTCTCTTGCGGGTGATCGCCGGCTTCGAGCGCGCACAGAAGGGACTGGTGGCGCTATCGGGGAGGGTGCTCGACGATGGGCGCACCTACATCGTCCCGGAGCGACGCGGCATCGGGTACGTCCCTCAGGAGGGCGCGTTGTTCCCCCACCTGGACGTAAGGGCAAACGTGGGCTTCGGGCTCTCGCGCGCCGAGCGGCGCGGGGGTACCGTAAGCGAGCTGTTGGAGATGGTCGGGTTGAGCTCGCTTGCGCGGCGCATGCCACACGAGCTCTCCGGTGGAGAGCAGCAGCGCGCGGCGCTCGCAAGGGCGCTCGCGCGCGGGCCGGCCCTGCTGCTGCTCGACGAGCCCTTCTCCTCGCTCGACGCTACGCTGCGGGGCACAGTGCGTGAGGAAGTCAGCGCCTTGCTGCGCCGGCAGGGGACGACGACGGTGCTGGTGACGCACGACCAGGAGGAGGCGCTCTCGCTCGCGGACTCCGTGGCCGTGCTGCGCGACGGGAAGATCATCCAACAGGGCAGCCCAACCGACATCTACAAGGCGCCTGCCGACGCGCGCCTGGCGGGGTTCCTCGGCGAGGCGAACCTGATCGAGGCCACCTTTGGGGATGGCCGCGCGCAAACCCCGCTGGGGGCGCTCGAGCTGCGCGGGGACCGCTTGAGACCGGCAAGCGCGGGTGGGACGGTGGTGGTGCGACCGGAGCAGTTGCAGGTGAGCGCGGGCGCCAGGCGCAACGGCGAGGGTCTCGAAGGCACCGTCGAGCAGTGCCGCTACTACGGGCACGACGCGCTGCTGCGCATTCGCGCCGAGGGCTCGCCGGGCATTGAGCTACTCGCGCGGGTACACGGGGACCGGGCGCTCGCGGTTGGTACACATGTTGTGGTGACCGCAAGCGGCGCAGTCAGCGCAGTAAACAGAGCCTCCGAGTGACGCCGAGCGTCCCAGCTCCGATCTCCCTGCGCGGGGTCGTCAAGCGCTACGGGTCAATCGTGGCCGTGAATGGGCTTGACCTGGAGGTCCCGGCAGGAGTGTGCTTCGGCCTGCTCGGACCCAATGGGGCCGGAAAGTCCACGACGATGAGAATGCTCACGGCTCAAACGCTCGCCGACGAGGGGGAGCTGTCCGTGCTGGGGTATGAGCTCCCGCGCGAATCCAAGCAGTCGCGGCTCGAGATGGGTGTGGTACCCCAGCTCGACAACCTCGACGTCGAGTTGACCTGCCGGCAGATCCTGATGGTGTTCGCGCGCCTGTATCGCGTACCGCGCCTGGAGCGCCCAGCAGCTGTGGAGCGGGCCCTCGAGATCGCGAATCTCGTCCCACGCGCCGACACGATCGTTCGCGATCTCTCAGGCGGGATGCGCCGCAGGCTGCTGGTGGCGCGAGGCCTGATCCACCAGCCGCGGCTGCTGCTACTCGACGAGCCTACGGTGGGACTCGACCCGCAGGTGCGCCAGGAGCTGTGGTCGCTGATCGACGGGTTGCGCAGCGATGGCGTGACGGTGCTAATGAGCACCCACTACATCGAGGAGGCCGAGCGGCTGGCGGACACCGTGGCGGTGATGAGCCATGGAGAGATCATCGCCCAGGGCACCCCGGCCGAGCTGGTGAAGGCTCATGCGGGCGAGCAGGTGGTGGAGGTGTACGGTCCGCCGGAGCGGCTGGCGGAGGTGAGCGAGCTCGCAGCGGAGCGGGGGTGGTCGAGCCGTCGCAGCGGACCGGCTGTGGCGATCATGCGCGCGGAGTCACTCGACGGGATGGCTCCCGAGGGCGTAGGGCGCCCCGCCAACCTCGAGGACGCGTTCGTGGCATTGACGGGACAGGAGATCGAGTGAGCGCACAGGCACAGGACAGTCGGACTGAGACGGTTGCGGTTGCGGCTCGGCGCATACGCCGGCTGGAACCGGCGGCGCTTGCCGGAGTGATGAGCCGCGACGTGGCGCTCTTCGGGCGCTACTGGAAGGCCACCACCTTCTCCTCGATCGTGCAACCCACCATCTACCTGCTTGCGTTCGGACTCGGCTTCGGCTCACTTCTGCCCCATGTGGCGGGCGTCAAGTACGTCCAGTACGTGGCGACCGGCGTGGTGGCAACGGCGGTGCTGTTCTCCTCCGCCTTTCCGGGCATGTTCAACACCTTCATCCGCTGGCAGTTCCAGAGAACCTATGACGCGATCCTGGCGGCCCCTGTGGATGTGGAGGAGCTGATCACCGCGGAGGTCCTTTGGATCTCGATACGCGCGGGCGTGTATGGGATGGCTCCACTGCTCGTGGGGATCGCGTTCGGCCTGGACCCGAATGTGGGAATGCTGCTCGTGCCCTTCATCGGGTTCGTCACCGGCTTCGGCTTTGCCGCGTTCGGCGTGACCGTCGCGGCGGTGGCCAAGACGATTGACAACTTCAACTACATAACGAGCGCGGTCCTCACGCCGCTGTTCTTGGTGGCCGGCACTTTCTTTCCGATCTCAACGCTGCCCGCCGGCCTGCGCACACTTGCGCAGTTCAACCCCCTGTATCACTGCGTGCAGCTCGTCCGCGACGCCTCGCTTGGCTTTCTCGGGCCAGCCGACCTCGGGCACGCGGCCGTGCTGATCGCCTTCGCGCTGGTCATGTGGCGACTGGCGATTTGGCGGCTGGAAAGACGACTGATCGACTGAGCGCCAGGCGCGACCGGCAATACCCGCCGGCCTTATGATTTCTGTGAAAGGGCCTTCCTTGCGCTGCTGTTTCGTGGCCCGTAGAGCAATCGCTTCGGTATCGGCACAGGACTGAGCCTCCTTAGCGTCGATCCGAGGAACAGGCGAGGCTCGAGGCTCGCAAGCAGGAGGAAGAGCTCTTCTCGCTCGGCGCTGGTCAGCGAACTCGGCCGTCCTCGAGACTGACGCAGAAGCGCGACCAACCTGCGCCGCTCAGCCCCGTCGAGTCGAGCCAGATGCTGACCTGCGATGAAGACGATCTGTCCCACCAGCAGTATTGGACCGAGCGGTACGGTGCGCTCCAGCCGCTTGAGCCATGAGGGTCGGGGGATGAGGCGAGACGTAGAGATCATCCTAGTGTGGACTCGCGGCCACGTCAGGGAATCCGTGGGATCTCTCCACGGTGAGCTCCTCGGGTTATGCGGCGGGCCTGGCTCCGGAGCGAAACGCGCGCGGGCGCGCGGGCGCGGTCAGTCCGACTGGGGTATTTTGACCGAACCTCGCTTGACCGCGGGAGCGGAAGGCGGCGGCACGACCGGTCCGATGTCTCCATCCGGCGCTTCGTCCAGGTCGACAATCACCGGAGCGTGATCGCTCGGCCCAGCTCCCTTACGGGCCTGCCGGTCAACCCACACCGCCTTCACCCGGTCGGCGACCACAGCGGCGGCCAGCACCAGATCGATCCGCATCCCAAGGTCTTGATGGAACATCCCGGCCCGGTAGTCCCAATAGGTGAAAACGCGCTCGCGCGGCCAGCGCTCGCGCACGACATCCCGCAGGCCCAGCGCCTGCAGCTCGGCCAGCGCGGCCCGCTCCGCTGGAGTGACATGAGTCTGGCCGACATAGGCATCCGGATCGAATACGTCGAGGTCGGTGGGTGCGATGTTCATGTCTCCACACACCATCGCCGCCTCTGGAGCACTGCCGACCATCTCTCGCAGGGCAGCCAGCCAGGCGAGCTTGTAGTGGTAGTGCTCGGAATCGGGGGTCCGCCCGTTTGGTGCGTAGATCGAGTGCAGCCGAATTCCGCCACAGGTGGCCGACACCGCACGTGCCTCCGGCTCGGGAAAGCCAGGCGCGCCGGGGATTCCCGCCACTACGTCGTCCAACCCCACACGGGAGAGGATCGCCACCCCATTCCACTGCACCTCGCCGTGAAGGGCGAGTGAATAGCCGCGCTTGGCGAGCTCCCCACCGAGCAGTCGCTCAAACGCGTCGTCGGCGAGCTTGGTCTCCTGCAAGCAGACGACGTCGGGCTGGCGCTCATCCAGCCAAGCAAACAACCGCGGCATCCGCCGCTTGACCGAGTTCACATTCCAGGTCGCCACCCGCACGCCGGTACCGTAGCGGCGCCGTAGCGCCTGCGCTCGCTGCCCTCATCGCACGGGCCGCGGGAGGGGGAGGTCAACCACATCGACACTCTCACACCACTTCGCACCGGGGGGATCGGAAATGCTCTCTGGATGAAGGACGGGGGCAAGCAGTTCCAGTCCCCCGATCAGTCGTGGTCCGGGACGAGAGAAGTAGGCAGAAGCATTCACCGCCACTATTCGCCGGGCGCCCAGCGCAGCCAGCTCGTCGGCGTAAGCCAGAGCCTCCTCGCGCGCACGAGGGGCGTCATAGCCACAGGGCATCACCACCACGATCTCGGGCTCTGTGTCGGCGACCGCCTCCCAGGCGACGGTGACCGAGGGTGCGCCAGGCGTGCCCAGTACGTCCTGTCCACCGGCCAACTCGACGAGCTCGGGCGTCCAGTGACCCGCGACGTAGACCGGATCGAGCCACTCGAGCGCCGCCACCCGCGGGCGCGGCTGTCCACGGACAGCGAGCTTGATGCGATCGACACGCGCGGTCAGCTCTTCAACCAACTCGGCGCCTCGCTCGCGGCAGCCGGCGGCCTCGGCGCTCGTGTGAGCGTCCTCCAAGGTCTCGCTCAAGGTGTGCGGGTCGAGCGAGATTACTCGCGGCCGGGACTGCATCCCCTCGGCAAGCTTCGCCACCTCGGTGTAGGAGACCGCGCACACAGGGCACAAGGCCTGGGTGACGATCAAATCGGGGTTGAGCGCAGCGAGTGCGTTGCCATCGAGCTCATAGATAGCCTCACCGCGCTGGGTGCGCTCACGCACCGCCGCGTCGATCTGCCCAGCGCTGAGACCGGCGGGCAGCACATCGCGTGTGACCTGCTCGATCGTGAGGGCAGCCGGCGGATAGTCGCACTCGTGTGTCACCGCCACCACGTCAGGGCCCAGTCCGAGCGCGAACAGCAGCTCGGTGGCGTGGGGTACGAGGCTGACGATCCGCATGAGATGACTGTACGCCCAACCCGTGAGAGGACGGGATCGGACCGAGCAGGCAGATGCTGCTCACTCTGTCTTACTGCTCTATCGCTGTAGTCGCTAGCCTGACTCGTCTCGTGGCCTTCCAGTGAGTGATTTTCAGGATGAACGCGCGTAGCAATCGAGATGCCATCGCCTCTCCCCTGTTGAGCGCCTTTGAGCGCTCGGAAATAGCCCAGTTCGGGACAGAGAAGCAAGTCACCGCCGGAGAGCTGCTCTTCCAGGTCGGCGAGGAAACTCACGACCTGTTCGTCGTGCTCGAGGGCGAGGTCGAGGTTCTGCGATCCGACGATGCGGATGAGGTCCCCATCCTCGTGTTCGGCCCCGGCAGCTTCGTGGGCGAGTTGACACTGTTGACCGGCCAGCGCCGCTTCCTGAACTGCCGCGTCACCGAAGCGGGGCGAGTCTTGGTGATTCCGGAGCCCGAGTTCCGCCGGCTCATGAGCCAACGCCCGGCGCTCGCCGACACCATCTTCGGTGCGCTGGTCGCGCGGCGGGAGATCTTGCGATCCGGGGCCGTAATGCTCGGGGACATCGCTACAGGAGAGAAGCGAACGATTTCTTGCTCGGGCCTGTTTTGCTTCATCGGTGCTCGTCCTGCCACCACCTGGTTGGGGGACGATGTGCTGCTCGACCAGGATGGATTCGTTCTCACCGACCGCCAGCTACCGGAGCGATTGATTGCGGGTGCATCCGACCCCCTGCCGTTCGAGACATCCGTGCCTGGCGTGTTCGCCGCCGGCGACGTGCGCCACGGTTCGATGAAGCGGGTGGCCGTTCGCGGACTTCGGCGGCCCTCGGCGCGCCCGTTTGCGCGCATATCTGCTGCTGCTGGCGGTCGGCGTGGTGTTGATCGTGCTGGGAACGCTCTGCTCGCGCTCAGCTTGGCTCGCAACGATCGCGATGGGACTGGTCGCCTTCGCGATCTTGTTCGCGGGTGTACTCGACGACTATGTGGTGGCCGCTCGTGCAGCCGTGACGCTCACGTTTGTGCTGCCGGTAATGGTGCCTGCGCACGTAGTGGAGATCCCCACACGATTGGCCGGCTGGGGACTCGCTGGAGCACTTGGCATCCCAGCGGCGCTGTTGCTGTGGCCCACGCGCCCGCGCAGCGCGCTCCGCCGAGATGTTGCGCAGGCAGCACGCTCGCTTGCCGAGTTGGTGGAGGCCAGGTCCCGGGGCGATCACTCTGGCGCCGACATCGCCGCGCAGAATGCACGCGCAGCGACGGTCGCCGTGCGTGGTCGCTTCGTCTCGATGACCCAACGCCCAAGCGGGACAGCCCGCCCAACCGCGGCACTGGCCCGTCTAATCGAAGACCTGGGCTGGCTACTGCGGGTCGCGGACCTCCTGCCGGCCCTCGCGAGCACAGCCGCTCCCTGCCCCGATGAGCGCGCCGAGATCGAGACAACAGCGGCGGGCGCGTTGCGCGGTGTAGCGATGCGCCTCGACGATGCCCCGTCGGACATGAGCTCGATCTGGCTCACCTGAGACAGGCGCACGATGTGTTCGGGCGAGCCCAGTTGGAGCACTTCCAGCGCATGCAACCGAACCGAGACGAGACCGAGGCCGCTATCGAGCTCGACGAGGCCTACAGGTTGCGGGCGCTCTCCTCCGGGATCTTGCAGGCAGGTCGAGATACCCAGGCGGCGTGTGAGGATTCCACCAAAGTTGCGTCCGCACAGACGCTGCGCACGCACATCGGGACAGCTCGCCGACCGATCAGGGCGCACGCGAGCATGAGGTCGGTGTGGCTGCGCAACAGTCTGCGCGGAGCCATCGGACTTGCGCTCGCGGTTCTGGTCGGGCAGCTGGCAGACCTGCAGAACTCGTTCTGGATCGTGCTCGGGACCATGTCGGTGCTGCGATCGAGCGCGCTCTCCACGAGCGCAACGATTGCCTCGGCGCTGCTCGGGACGCTGGCGGGCATCGTCGTCGGTGGGCTGATCGTGGTGGCAGTGGGCGGCGATCGCGGCGTACTCTGGGCGGTGCTGCCATTTGCGGTGCTGCTGGCCGCATATGCACCGCAGGCGATTTCGTTCGCGGCCGGCCAGGCAGCCTTTACGATCGTGGTGCTTGTGCTGTTCAACCTGATCCATCCTGGCGGCTGGCGGGTTGGCCTGGTACGTGTCGAGGACGTCACTATCGGCGCCGGTGTGAGTCTGCTCGTGGGCCTCCTGCTCTGGCCGCGCGGTGCGACTGCCATCCTGCGCAGCACCATCGGCGCCGCGTATGCGAGCGCGGCCCATTACCTCGACGCGACGATTACGGTGCTGCTCGGCGGTGGCGAGCAGGCGCATTCGAGCCTTGCCGCCCGCGAAGCGTTCGATACCGCCCAGTTGCTCGATACCGCGATGCGCGACTACCTGGCCAACCGCGGCTCCGGGCACAGCCGCATCAACGACCTCACCCTGCTCGCCACCGGCGCCGGCCGCGTGCGGCGAGTTGCCCGCCTGCTGCAGGACGCCCACTCGTTCATGCGCTTGGCGCCGGTTGACGGCGAGCTGCCGCGACTGGCTCGAGCCTGCGACGCCCTCGACGCTGAAAGACGTGCGTGCTGTGACTGGTACGAGCGTTCGGGACAGCAATCGCGCAAGCGAGATCTTCACCCGATCCTGAGCTGAGCCGTGTCAATGGAAAGGTGAACGAACCAACCGGATCGGTCGTACTCGACCACGTGGCCAGCGGGGACAGGCTGCAGCCGGGGCTGGCAATCGCTTGGGCGCACCGGCACCTCGATGTCCTGACCGAGCTCGAGCTCCCGCTCTGTTCAGCCTACGGGCGGATCAGTTTGTGAGTCCCAGACCGGCATTCCCCGTACAGATGAGAGGCCGGCAGTGCGAGTGTCGATGCAAAGGCGATCGGCGCCTCCTCCGCCGGCGAGGTCCCGCTAGCCCTGCAATGGGGAGATGGCAACGGCGGCCTCGGGCGTCAAGACGTGGAAGCTGAAGGACTCCTCCAAATAGAGCGTGACCGTGTCGCTGTCGTGGCACTCATAGCCGACCGAGAGATCCTGGCCGGATTCCAACGCGAAGTCGCCACCGCGCATGCTCAGCACGATCGCTCCACTCACCCCCGGCGCCCACACGATCGGGCCCTCGAGGATCTTACGTAGGTGATCGAGAAGTGGATAACCGCCGTGCTCGGCGCTCTCTACGACTCGCGTGTATTCCTCGCGGCCAAGCGCCAGCCCATACGGTCCAGCGATCCCGCCCCGCAACAGCAACTCCACGGCTCGGGCGACGTGGGCTGGATACCTCTCAACACTTCCCTCACTCTCGATCGCACTGTGCGGTGAGCGCTCGGCGATCCCATCGATTCCCGCCTTCGGCCAGGAGTGAAACACAGCGAGGTTCTCGGCTTCGACGATTCGCTGAGCCGCGGCGTCCAGATCCTGGAAGTCGATGTCCTGCGCGCCACGGTCACCAGCGCGAAGCTCCTCACGGGAGATTGTGAACCGGGCGCGCAGCTCGACCAGGGGAAGAACGACGCGGCGACTCGCTTCCACGCCCTCGATCGCGCTCAGGTCAACCTTGTCGACGCGACCGAGGTTGGTCGCCGAATGCTCCCAGCCATGAGGCCCGGAGAAATCGACAAGTCGCCTGCCGGCCAGACCAGGGAGCAGGCGCTCACGGGCCTCATCGTCGATCGTTCGCCAGCCGATCTCGGTGATCGGCGCGTGCTCGCGCAGCAGATGGCTCACTGTCCCTCCTTTAGGCTTCCGATACCCAGGCTGCCAGCCACGACGCGGGTTCCTGAGGAAGGGTCTTCGTTCGGCGAGGCCGACTCTCCCGCGGCGGCCTCCGCGGCCTCGCCGTGCTCGACGATGTTCCCCTCCTGGAAGAGCACTCCTTGGGCGATCTCCCGCCACTTCGGCTTGCGCCGGATGAGGAACTCGAAGTCCATGCAGAAGTGCTTGTACTCCTCACCGACCGCATCGGCCATGACTGCCCGCGCTTCGGGGTCGCGCTCGAGAGCCAAGCGCTGCTCATACCACCCGATCGCTTCCGCCTCCTCGGTGAGCGATGCGCAGAGCCGCGCGAACGTTCGCGTCTCCTCGGGCAGCTCTTGCGGCGGCTCGTGGTATTGGTCGAAGCCCATCGATTCCTCCTCGGCAGATTCGGTTTCCTGGCGGGAAGCCCTCCTCGAGCGTGTACCCGGATCATGGCAGTTAGACGCTCATGAGAACCCGAGCGCCCATCTCGAAATCATCCGGCTCGCGGCCCTGGAGCTCGCCTACAGCGGCGGTATCTGGTTATTGACCTGCGGTCCGTGGTACAGGTGGTCGTGGTCTCTGCACGCAGCCGGAAAGCTGAACTGGACGCTGTCGCTGCGCACGCCGTTGTAGCTCGCGAACAGAGTCGCGCGTCCGACGGTTCCGACTTCACATCTCGGATCGTGGCTGGCCCGCACGCGGACCCTGATCTTCATGATGTTCCCGGGGTAACCCCACATCACTGCGACATGCGAGTGATAGATGAGGTGGTGTTCGACCGTCATAGTGATCGCACGGGTGGGCCGGCCTTGGAATCGGTCTTCCTGGCACAGGATCCCTGAGACGGTGTTCGCTTCCAGATTGATTTCGCCGTTCCCACGAGCGAAGCTGCCCGCATCGCCGATCGGGGATCCGGTATGGAAGCCCATGGCGGAATCCCACCGACGATCGGGATTTCCCCGCAGCCGGGTGAATAACCAGAGGCCTGCCCGGCGATGCCGATGAGCGCAAGCAGCGGCGTTGCCAGCAAAACTATGAGTCCAATGCGCCGCATGATTTTGTGGCTTGGCACCCCGGCGCGAATATAGCTTGTCCCGGCCCCACGGCTCAAAGCTGAGCGCATGCGGACCCCTGGGAGCACTAGCAGTGGGCGCGACTGCCTTCGCCGGGCGCGCCGCCGAGAAAGTGGGCGATATTTGGGCTCGAAACGGTTTGTAGGGGTGTTGTTATACACGGAATGGCTTGGTTTGCGGGGGTTCGGTGTTCTGGAATTAGCTGGGATTTGCTCGGAATGGAACCTTGAAATGGAACCTTGGACGGTTCGGACTGACTGACTTGAGTCCCAGCGTCCGGGTACTCACGGGGAGCATTGCGTACAATACGCTACATGTCGTCGATTGTGACAGAAGTCGCCGGACGTCCCGACTCGGCTCGCCAGGCCGTCCAGCACCGGATTCATGCGAGACGCTCTCGCGCGAGATGCCTCAACCACGAGCCCGCCTGCGTCGTGTGCGCGCCAACGCAGAGGAACCCGTCGCTAGGTCGGCAACGATGACCATCGCGATCGCCGGCATAGTCTTCAATCATCACCACTACGACAAGCGCAGCGATGTGCTTTATCTCAACGTAGGCGCTCCTCGACCGGCGGTGCGTAGCCTTGAGATCGACGGCGGACATGCGGTCCATTACGAGAGTCCGACTCCATAATCGGCCTGACGCTGCTAAACATCAGGCGTACGATCGAGACGAAGGGATATGTGGACCTAATCCTCCCGATCGTACATTTCATCGACGCGGCCAGCCTCCGGGAAGCGTTCGCCCTCCATCATCGAAACCCGAGCACGTTGGCCCCCAAAGTCCCCGACGGCCAATTCAGGGGTCTGTGATGCCCACCAAGTTCGATGACTACATACGCTAGATCGAAGAGAAGATCAAGGCCGAAGGCCCCGAGGCAGTCGCGCGCTGGGAGGCATTCAATACTCACTTCGCCATGGCCCGCGACGTCCGCGAGCTGCGCAAGATTGCGCCGCTGGATTCGCTCTGGACGGCTCCGCGAACGGCGAGTAGGCAGACGCCACGCCATCAGCGACCAGGACCTGCGCACCGTAGAGGATGAGCTGTATCCGATGGCTGAGCTGCCCGACGTGTGGAAGGTCGGCGACGACGGCTCGCCAGCGCCGAACTGGGTCGCCGCACTGCATCGCTCCCGCCGCGACCACTGACCGTGCTCGTCATCGACGCCTCGGTAGCTATCGCGGCGTGTCACACGCCCGTCGGCTTCGCGAGGTTCCGTGGACACGCGATGGTTGCGCCCCAGCTGATGATCCTGGAGGCAAGCTCCGTGTTCCACAAAATGTCCTGGCGGGAAGCGATCAGTAAGCAGCGCTCGAAACAGATGGTCACGCGCCTACTAAAAGCCGACATCGAGACTCGTACGAAGGGCCTCATCGAGGCCGCCTGGGATGTCGCGATTCGGTGGCCACGATCTCCGGTTGGCAGGAGGCCCCCAAAACCGCCGACGAACCGTAATACAGCCCTACGCGTGCGCGAGGTTGCGCATCTCGCGCACTGGATGACGGCCCAGCGTGCTCGATGTCGCATAGGCAGCAATGTGCCCGTGCGGCCTGTGGGTCACGCGCACGCGAACGCACCCACGCAAGCGGTCCACGATGCTGCGCGGAAACGGGATCAACATCAACTCGGTCTCATCGTCCACGACGACGGTGGCGCGACCCTCATCGGCCAGGTTTCGCCACACCACCTCATCGGCCCAGTCCTGATCGCCGGGAACGAACGCGACATCATCCGGGTAGCCAAGACTGTCGTCGCTCAGTGTGGCGGCCATGAATAGCTCGTCTGTCTTCTTGTCGATAGCGCTCATCGTGTTGACTCCCAACTACGAAACGATATCGCTCCAGCTCGTCAATAGCTTGATCTCTGCTACGTGCATCGCCTGATTCGGCGGCCCATGCGAGACGATTGGTGGCTGCTTATCCGATCCCACGTATCGGTGCTCGTGGTGCTCCGCGGGCGCGTGCGCGTTGTCGAAGGTGCGCACTGTATGCCACGCGCCGTCGCGCTCAACCAGCAGCACGATTGCGTATTCCACGGGATGAGTGCTTGAGCGCTCAACGACGATCTGTACATCACGAGCCAATGCGCGTCGCCGGGTCCGATCCTTGGTCACCGAGCCGATGATTCCAAGCCAACCGGCGAAACAGGCATGTACCCGTGCCCACACACCGTCTGCACCCTCTCGTTGACGGACATCGCGGAACCTCATTGGAACCTTGAGGCCCCTCAGACGCGAAAAGGCCCCATGTCATCGGGCCTTCAGCCAGTGGGCGATACTGGGCTCGAACCAGTGACCTCCGCCTTGTCGAATCCGCTCGGCGCATGAACTATGCCGACCTATGCGTCTGACGCCCCGTGTTTCGAGGGTTTGAGGTAGCCGGCTGCCCCTCTGTCCCGTGGTGTTCGGCGTCGTTTGTGGGAAGTCTGTGGGGGGAGCGATCCGATCGCCTCAGCCGACTTCGACGCCATCAGGCACCACATACCTTGAACGCGCAATCTCGTAGCGCTTCCGCCCGGCTGTCGTGCCATACTAACGGACCTCATACTTGCTCGGCGGTGGCGCACCGCCCCCGCCCGTGGCCGAGAACGTCAAGGTGTGCTCATCATTGCCCATGCCGTGCTGCGGCATCCTCCGAAAGTCTCCCGAGAGCAGTCGAACAACCGCTTCGACGTGGCTGAGAGCGGACACGCTCACAGGCGGCACACCAGTACATCGCAGAATGACTGTGCTCGCGGTGCTCAGGATGCCAGGTCTGGGTTCCTTCGAGTAGAGCGACCACCCCACCTCCCACGCCACGTCGCCGCGCAGCCGATACCACGCCCAGATACAAACCCAAACGAGCCCTATCAATGCCAGCAGGCCCACGACGCCGCCAACGAGTGCCGACACCAGCACTCGACCAAATGACGCCTGGCCGACGACCAGGCCGCGACGGATCGTCTGAAACGGGTGCGATACACCCCACGCGCTGCCAACGATCGCGCCAGCGGTCGGCACTAGAACCAGCATCGGCAGTCTCGCCAACGCCGCCTCCGTCGCGGACCACGACCGCCGGAACACACGCCACCGTGGGAAGCGCATCGGAGGGCCGTCAGCCATGCGCCCAGCCGCCTACTTCGAGTGAGCTGGCTTCGAATGCGTTACTCGCGCGGGTCACTCAGCGCGGCGCTGTAGGACACCGAGCGCATCCGACGCGCCGCCTCGTGCGCCCGCTTCGGCAGCAGGTGGGAGTACACGTCCACGGTGGTCGATGTCTTGGCGTGGCCGGCGAAAGCTGACACGAGCATGATGTCCTGCCCCTGGCTGATCGCGTTGGTGATCGCCGTATGGCGCAGGTCGTGCAACCGGATCGTCTTCGGCAGCCCCGCGCGGTCCGCATAGCGGCGGAACACCCTCGTGACCATGCGCGGGCTCAGCGGTCGGCCGCTCGGACGCATCACGCCGTCACGACCACGCTTGCGCTCGACCGTGGCGACACAGGCGCCTCGTCACGCGTATCCACGGCTGCCGTCAGCACCGTTTCCAACGCCTCCTGAGCGCCATCGAGAATCGGCACGAGCCGCTCCCCGGCCTCGGTCTTCGTCGTCAGCGCATCCTCGTCATAGTCGCTTCCCTCCGATCGTCATACGCGCCGATGCTGCGACGCACGTAGATGACACGCTCAAGCAGGGCCACGTCGCGTCGCTGCAGCCCGATCATCTTGCCGCGGAGCAGGCCGGTGTCGAGCGCAACCGTAAAGAACAACCGCCATCGTGGCGAGCACTCCTTCAGAAACCGCGCGATCTGGGCAGGACTGAGCGCCGTCCCGCGCCCGCCGACGCCACTTCTGGCCGCGCTTGCGTGGAGCGCTCGCCGGGTTGACGGTGAGCAGCCCGGCGTCCTGCGCGAACGCGAACATCGCGTGCATGTGTCGGCGGATCTTGGCCACAGTCTCATCGCTCAGGCCCTCGGCACGCTTGCGGCCGAGCAGCGCCTTGACCATCTGCGGCTTGCAGTCGTCCACGCGGACCGCACCGAGCGACGGCACCACGTGCCGGTAGAACGTGCCCTTGTAGTTCGCGGCGGCGCTCGGCTTGAGGTTCGGCTGTACGTGCTCTCGCAGCCACTTCCGGCCAAGCTCGAGCACCGTCATCGAGCTCGGGACGTAGCTGCCCTCGTCGACGGCGGTCTGTAGCTCTCGGAGCGTCTTCTCGGCCTGCCGGCGACTCTTGCCTGCCGCCTTCTCGACCTGCTGCCAGCGGATCCCGCCCTTGTCCGAGTCGATGACCTGTACACGGGTCCTGATGTAGAAGCGCCCGCTGCGCTCCCGGATGCTCCCCACCGCCATTACGCGCTCCTTTCGATCAGCGTTCTGCAATCTACGCGATGCACCAGAGGGTCAAGCCGCCGGCGCCCGTCGCGGTCTTCCTCGCGCGGTCGATCAGGAGGAGAACAGGCCCGCGTGGACACCGCTTGAGCTATCCCAGGCACCAATCCTCATCCTTGCGCCAGTCACCGCGCCTGGCATATTGACGCGGCTTCAGGCGTCGCACCGCGAGAAAGCGCTCCACGTCGCTCACCCGGAACCGGATCGGGTTCCTGCCGCCCCCTTCGCTGAGCCGGAACGCGCCGAGGTCAGCCTGGTGACGACGCACCCATTCGGGCGCCACCGCAAGCATCTCGGCCAGCTCATCAACCGTGAGTAGACGTTCTGGAGACGCAGCAGCCGACGTGTGTTCAGCCAGCACCGTCGCGGCACCCTCGGCGATCTGCGCAAGCTGCTCGTCCGTGAGCTTGACAGTCAGCTCGATCATTGCGAGGACCTGGCCCTGGTCTGTGCGCCGTTGCTTGTCGTGCTATCGGCCATCGATGTATATGACCGCGACCACGCGAAAGCGGCCAACGACTTCAGAGCGCGCCTCCCGCACAGACATCCGACGCGATCCCATTCAGATCCCCGCCGAGCCCTTGCAAGCCCCGCCGTCACGACGACAAGAGCGCACATCGAGCCCGTCGTCTCCGAGCATCCAAGCGGCTGCTCCCGCCGTTGCAGACCAGATGCACTGTGAGTGTGTGCACAGCAATTGCTGTGTCGTGAAGGTGCGTTCAGCGACTGCGTTGTAGTCGACGTTCCCTGTGGTGGGGAACGTCGGGTCTGGTGTTCAGGCTGGCGCCGGTG